>OHAG01000083.1_pt1 | contig 81144 bp, 75 predicted proteins | sample 1577081 | NCBI WGS metagenome assembly OHAG01 (sample SAMEA3541513, study PRJEB24748) | human gut metagenome | biome: human gut; feature: human-associated habitat; material: faeces | place: China | collected 2012
GCTTTTCATCCATTTGTTCAATATATTGGATAGTTGGAGCGCATATAATCGCACCCGCCGATTCACCAATCATCAGTTTTCCCTTTGCCAATTCTTTCTTCAATAGCTCATCCGTTCCCGTTTTACGGAGCTGGTCCATAAGGAAGAAAGAATTTCCACCAGTAAAATATATCACATCCGCATCTTCAAAAACGGACTGTATCGTTAAATAAGCCTCCGTTGAAATATCAATTTCCGTTACGGTTGCTCCCAGTTTATTGAATAGCTTTCGAGCCGAGCCGACATAACCGGTATAGCCTTCACGCAGCGAAGCTGTGGGAATAAATGCGACTTTCTTGTTATCAATTTCTTCTTTTATCAAACTTCCTACACTTGAAAAGTGCGAACATAAAAACAGTTTCATCCATATCCTCCTTAATAACTTCTGATTTGTTAAATTCATATATACATTTTATCATAAAAATACCGGCATTGTATATCAAACTATCAATATACAATGCCGGTATCTTTATAATATAGTGGAGATGAGGGGAGTTGAACCCCTGTCCGAAAATCCGTCGGTCAGGACTTCTCCCATTACAGTTTATCTTTTAACATTCCCTCGTTATAACGCCGACAAACAGGCTTTATACCTCAGTAGCTTCATAAAATCTTTCCTCTACTCAAAGCTTTGTAGAAAAAGTGCCTCACCGAGTCGACACCAAACACCTAGTAGGTGAGAGGACTAGGGTTGATGAGCAGCAACTTAGGCTGCTAACGCAAAATTATTTTTGTCGTTTATTTTTAAAAGTTTTGGGTTTTTAAAGAATTACCCATTTCTAATGGCTATCCCGACTTTCAAAATCCCCGTCGAAACCATTGCATCCCCATAAGTGTTGCTATATTATTATAATATATTACAGCAAAAAGTCAACTGAAAATTTATTACAAATATAGCAACTTATTGTCATTTATCTATTTTATTTACCAAAAAGCTTTTTCTTCTTAGGAGCATCTCCCTTAAATTCGTGAAGAAGTTCTTTCTGTTTCTCAGTCAAGCTCTTTGGAACTGTAACCTTAATAGTTACATATTCGTTACCTCTGACATTGGCATTTCTTACATTATAAGAGCCCTTTCCTCTCAATGTAACCATATCGTTTGGCTGAGTACCTGCCTTAACAGTATATTTTTCATCGCCATCAATAGTTGGAATTACAATTTCTGCACCTAAAGCAGCATCAATCATACTGATTTCAACAGTTACGTAAATATCATCGCCATCACGAGTAAATACATTACTTGGCATTACGCTAATAAGTCCGTATAAGTCGCCATTTCCGCCACCATTTTTACCCGGACCACCAAAGCCTCTCTTTCTAAGGCTCTGACCATGTGCAATACCCTTTGGAATATCGAATGTAATTTCCTTATTCTGTCTAGTGTAACCATTACCCTTACACTTAGGACACTTTTCTTTTATAATTGTGCCTTCGCCATGACAATGTGAACAAGTTCTCTGTGTCTGCATTCTACCAAAAGGAGTTTGCTGTACAACAGTTTCCATACCACTACCATGACAGTACGAACAAGTTTCAGGAGAAGTACCAGCCTTTGCACCTGTACCATGACAATCTGAACAAGTTTCATAAACTGGCACAGTAACTGACTTCTGACAGCCCTTCATAGATTCTTCAAATGTAATAGTAATATTTACTCTTGAATCTGCACCCTGCTGTGGAGCATTGTTTCTACGTCTTCTTGATGAGCCACCACCGAAAATATCGCTGAAACCACCACCAAAAATATCGCCGAAAATGTCGCCCATGTCAGAGAAATTACCTGTGAAGCCACCACTAAATCCGCCGGCACCCATACCACCATTTTCAAAGGCACTGTGGCCGTATTGGTCATAAGCGGCACGCTTTTGGTCGTCACTAAGTACTTCATAAGCCTCATTGACTTCCTTAAACTTTTCTTCAGCCTCTTTATCACCAGGGTTTGCGTCTGGATGATATTTTTTGGCCATTTTTCTATAAGCCTTTTTTATTGCACTAGCATCTGCACCCTTCTGTATACCAAGGACTTCATAATAATCTCTTTTAGATGCCATTATTACACCAACTTTCCCTTTTAATTAACCAAGCATTATCCTATGAAAATGCGACCTGACAGTTAAGCTGTCGGATTTATCATTTTGTTATATTACAGCAAAGGGAGCCAATGCTGCCACCGGCTCCTTTGCTATTATTATATTGACAGTATTTAAAAACTATCCTTTAATTAGTTATCAATTACATCATCTGCACCAGGATTTGCTCCACCCTGAGCACCTGCCTGCTGCTGAGCCTGCTGTGCCTGCTGATACATCTGAGTTGAGAATTCCTGAACAGTCTTGTTTAAATCTTCGCAAGCGTTCTTTAATGTAGTAACATCTGTTTCGCTCATTGTTTCAGCCTGTAAACCTTCGTTTACCTTTTCAAGATTTTCTACCTGAGCATTAATCTTAGCCTTGTCAGCTTCGTTAATCTTATCGCCTAATTCGTCAATAAGCTTCTTAGTCTGGAAAATAAGGCTATCTGCTTCATTCTTAACATCTACAGCTTCCTTACGCTTCTTATCCTGTTCAGCATACTGTTCAGCTTCCTTAACAGCCTTATCAATTTCTTCATCACTTAAGTTAGTGCTTGAAGTAATCTTGATATTCTGTTCCTTACCAGTACCTAAATCCTTAGCAGTTACAGTTGTGATACCGTTTGCATCAATATCAAATGTAACTTCAATCTGAGGGATACCTCTTGGAGCTGGAGCAATACCATCAAGACGGAAACGACCTAAACTCTTGTTGTCTCTTGCAAGAGGTCTTTCACCCTGAACTACATTAATATCAACAGCTGTCTGGTTATCTTCATAAGTAGAGAATACCTGCTTCTTGTTTGTTGGAATAGTAGTGTTTCTAGGGATTAATGGAGTAGCTACACCACCAGCAGTTTCAATACCTAATGTTAAAGGTGTTACATCAAGAAGAAGGATATCGCCAGCACCTTCATCACCAGCTAACTTACCACCCTGAATAGATGCACCGATTGCAACACATTCATCTGGGTTGATACCCTTAAATGGTTCTTTACCCATAATCTTCTGTACTTCGTCCTGAACAGCTGGAATTCTTGTAGAACCACCAACAAGAAGAACCTTATCAATTTCACTTGCGTCAAGGTCTGCATCCTTTAAAGCATTCTGAACTGGTACAATAGTTGCATTTACTAAGTCGTGAGTTAATTCATCAAACTTAGCTCTTGTAAGTGTAACATCAAGGTGCTTTGGACCTGTAGCATCAGCTGTAATATAAGGAAGGTTGATGTTAGTTGTAGTAGAAGAAGATAATTCCTTCTTAGCCTTTTCTGCAGCTTCCTTAATTCTCTGCATAGCCATCTTATCTGCACTTAAATCAATACCGTTAGCGTTCTTAAATTCTGCCACAAGGTAATCCATAACTCTCTGGTCGAAATCATCGCCACCTAAGTGGTTGTTACCACTTGTTGCAAGAACTTCGATTACGCCATCACCGATGTCAATGATAGATACATCAAATGTACCACCACCTAAGTCGTAAACCATAATCTTCTGTTCTTTTTCATTATCAAGACCATAAGCAAGAGCAGCAGCTGTAGGTTCGTTGATAATTCTCTTTACATCAAGACCTGCAATCTTACCTGCATCCTTTGTAGCCTGTCTCTGAGCATCACTAAAGTAAGCTGGAACTGTAATAACAGCTTCCTTAACTTCTTCACCAATGTAGCTTTCAGCATCTTTCTTTAACTTCTGAAGAATCATAGCTGAAATTTCCTGTGGAGAGAAACCCTTACCATCATAGTTGAACTTGTAATTTTCACCCATGTGACGCTTAATAGAAATTACTGTACCGTCAACATTTGTAACTGCCTGTCTTTTAGCAGTTTCACCAACTAATCTTTCGCCACTCTTTGTAAATGCTACAACTGAAGGAGTTGTTCTAGCACCTTCTGAATTAGCAATAACAGTAGGCTGACCACCTTCCATTACAGCTACACAAGAGTTTGTAGTACCTAAGTCAATACCAATAATCTTACTCATAAACCATATCTCCTTTTAAAATTCTTTCAAAATATACGACTTTTTTATATGTCAACTGGGTTAGTTTGCCACCTTAACCATACTTGGTCTGATGACCTTGTCCCCAAGTGTATAACCTTTTTGGAAAACTTCAACAACAACGTTTTCATCGCAACTTTCGTCATCAATGTGCATTACTGCTGAATGAACATTAGGGTCAAAAGGTTCGCCCTTTGAAGGAATTTCCTTAACGCCTAAGTTTTCTAATATTTCCATAAACTGCTTTAATATCATTTCAACACCCTTGTACATTGGGTCTTCCTTGTCGTCAGCAGCTTCAACAGCTCTTTCAAAGTTATCAATAACTGGAAGTAACTTTTCAACAGTATCTCTAACACCGTTTGAATACATTGCTGTCTTTTCTGAATTACTACGCTTTCTGAAGTTTTCAAATTCAGCAAGCTGACGGATGTACTTATCTAAGTTATCCTTTGCCTGCTTCTGAGCTTCTTCAAGCTTTTCTTCCATTGTAGGCTCTTTGTTTTCTTCTACAGTTTCAACAGTTTCTTCAGCAGTGTTTTCTTCTTTCACTTCTGTGTTTTCAACTGTTTCTTCTGTCTGCTCCTGCATCTTTTCCTTATCCATCATAACCTCCGTCATCTTCCTCCAACAAACCATTGCTCATAAAATTATCAAGAGTTTTTACTATTTCATTAAGTACAGACACTGTCTGACTGTAATTCATTCTTGTTGGACCAACAATACCAATTCTGCCTATTGAATTGTTACCGAATTTATAATTAGCTCTTATAACACTACAATCCTTTAATTCTTCAATAGAGTTTTCATTACCTATAAGAATTTGTACCTTGTCAGCCGGATTATCTTCATTACCCAAAAGGGAAACAAGCATTTCCTTTTCTTCAAATGTTTGGAAGATGTTCTTTATTTTATCCAAGTCATTAAATTCAGGAAAACCTAACATATTTCTTACGCCACTTGTATATAAGTGAACATCTCTGTTGTGTCTCAAATCTGAAATAACGACTTTTAAAACCTTAGCTATTGTTTCCTGATATTCAGGAAATACATCAAATACAGCAGCAGCAAACTCTCTATTTATTTCCTCTAAAGAAACATTGCTTATTAAGGAATTAATAGACCTAGAAATCTGAGCCAATGTATTTGTATCTGGCATAGTCTTTATTTTTATAACACTATTTTTAACTGTGTTATCACTTGTTACAATAACGGCAACTATTGACCTTTCATCTACCGGCACAAGCTGTATATGCTTTACCTTTACCTGATTGTCAACAGGTTCCGAAACAACAGCTGTATAATTTGTAAGCATTGAAATAGCCTTCGCTGTCTGTTGCATAAGATATTCAATCTTAGTAACATTGTAATTAATAGCTTTTGCTAAATACTCAGCCTGACTTCCACTAAGTCCTGAAGAACTCTGCATCATATTGTCTACATAAAGTCTGTAGCCCTTGTCAGAAGGAATACGTCCTGCTGAAGTATGAGGCTGTTCAATAAGACCCATTTCCTCCAAGTCACTCATTTCATTTCTGATAGTGGCTGGAGAAATACCCAAATCATACTTTTTTGCTATCGTTCGTGAGCCAATAGGCTCTGCTGTTTCGATGTAATCAGTAATAATTGCTTCCAATATTTTAAGCTTTCTATCACTTAGAGCCATTTTACTCACCACATTTCTTTTGTTGTTAGCACTCTATTAGTGTGAGTGCTAACCTTTGATAATAAGATACCACAATCGTTAAATATTGTCAATAGCTTTTAATAATATTTTTTAACAATTTTTATATAAATTCCTTATCAAAACTTGTTGACTTTTAAAGCTCATATTCTTCACTTAATATATCCAAAAATCCTGTATTTACCTGTGGATTTATCTTCTCAACTCACTAAAAAAGAGTTCTCAGAATATTGTTTCCGAGAACTCCATTTTTATTTGTCCCATATTATAAATACACCTATTGCTATAACAATTATTGCAAAGAAAAATATATTTCCACTTATGATTTTTCCTATTAGCAACCCTGCCCCAAAAGCAATAAGTCCTATAGCCAACATTTGATTTTTAAAAGATTTATTGCACCTCATATAAAACACCCCGTTTTATTCTATGCAAATGCAATCTTCTATTTGATACAACTTATTAATCCTGTGATAAAAAAACTATTAAAATGCCATTTTTAACACTTATTGAAATAGTATCTTCTGTTGCTACATTACTTATACCCAATGTTGAGCCTATTGTCATAGTAGCATTATTGAGGGCATATTCCAAATTTACAGTAGTTACACCCTCCACTGTTGTAGTTAAAGGAATTAGAGATACTGTTTGTCCCTTATGGGTATTAATTTCAATAGACTTATCCACAAGAGTTACGGTATTATCCTCATTTATTAAAAATACCTTTACGCCTTCTTTTAAAGATTTGCACATTAAGTGTACATTTCCCAATGAATGGTCAAGTCTACTTCCTATACCACCGAAAATATATATTTCATCAGCACCATATTGTAAAGCCAAATCCATACCTATCTCCATATCTGTCATATCTTTGTGGGTTGGAAACTTTATTTCTTCAACTCCTATATTTTTAAAATATATATAATTTTCATTAGTAGCAGAATCAAAATCTCCAACCATAATATCCGGTACTATGTTATCTTTTCTACAGTGGTCAATACCACCGTCACAGGCAATCACTTTGCATTTTTTTGCATATTCCTTAAAATTGCTTTTTTCTGAAAATTGTCCACTTCCAACAAGAACGTATTTCATAAATATCAATCCTCGTATCTGTCCATAATTTCCTTGAATTTCTTAATTTCAGCAGGAATATCTTCCTTACCATAAATAGCTGAACCGGCAACAATAATATTTGCACCTGCTTCAAGAGGTCTATGAAGATTGTCAGCATTAACTCCACCGTCAATTTCAATATCAAAATTCATATTGTTTTCTTTCTTGTAATCAGCTAAACCCTTTACATTTTCAAGAGTGCTTTCAATAAACTTCTGACCACCAAAACCCGGTTCAACACTCATAACTAAAACCATATCTACATATGGAAGTAAGTCAATAATTTCCTTCCAATCAGTTTTAGGTTTAATAGTAATAGCCGGAGATTTTCCAAGATGTCTGATTTTAATAAGTGTATCCTTACACTTGCGACAAGCCTCATAGTGAATATTGATAATATCAGCACCGGCATTTGCAAAGGCTTCAATGTATCTTTCTGGGTCAATAATCATAAGATGCACATCAAGAACTAAATCAGTTATTTTTCTAAGACTCTTTACAACCGGTACACCTATTGAAATATTAGGAACAAATACACCGTCCATAACATCAACGTGTAAATAAGGTACATTATTTTTTTCCATAACTTCTACAGCTTCTGCAAGGTGTGTAAAATCTGCTGAAAGTAAAGATGGTGAAAGTTTATTCATTTTTTATTATCTCCTTTGTTTAAGTTCTTCATATAATGATACAAAACTGTCATATCGTTCTTTGTTTATATCTTTGCCTATTTGTTCCTTTACGGCACAATCAGGCTCTTGTAAATGTCTGCAATCGTTAAAACGGCATTTGTTTAGGTATGGTTTAAATTCTCTAAAATATTTTTCCAATTCTTCTGATTGGAGAAAGTCTAAACTGAGAGATGTGAACCCCGGAGAGTCTACAATATATGTTTCATCATCGGCTCTCAAAAGTTCTACCTGTCTTGTAGTATGCTTTCCTCTTTCAATTTTACGACTTATTTCTCCTGTCTGTCTGTTGCTTTCCGGTATAAGTCTATTTATAAGACTAGACTTACCTACACCTGAAGGACCGGCAAAAACCGACTCACAACCGTGTATTTCTTCTTTTAACTGGTCTATGCCCATATTTTTTTCAGCAGAAGTAAATACAACTTTGTAGTAAGGCTCATAAATACTTGCAAAAGCATCTTTTTCTTCCTGTGAAACCAAGTCACTTTTGTTTATACATATGATTACCTTTGGTATATTTTGAGTTTCTGCAAGAATAAGAAATCTATCTAATAAATCTCTGTTAATGTCTGGAGAAGTGGCTGCAAATGTAATAATAGCACAATCTATATTTGCCACTCTAGGTCTGAGAAGAATATTTTTTCTCTTTTCTATAGTATCTAAAGCACCTTCACATTCATTTTCATCAAGAATAGTAAACTGAACATAATCTCCTACTGTAGGAGTTATTTTTGCCTTTCTGAATTTACCTCTTGCACTACATTTATAAATTTTTCCCTTTGCACTGACGTAATAATTCCCGCCAACACCTTTTATTATTCTACCTATATTCATATATACCTCAATTTTAAACGACTTTTAAATGTAATTTTATCACAAATAAAAGAAAGTGTAAAGACAACAAAAGAGATGCCGTTAAATTACAGCATCTCTTTAAAAATTTTAATGATTTTCAGTTGAAATAACCTGATTATTTAAGTAAACCTTGTAAGTTGTATCAGAATTAATTTTATCATTTACACTGAATGGGAAGTCAGAAACCTTATACTTGTCATTAAGTATAGTTCTTGTAGACCCGTTCTTAGACTCTGCTACAACCTTTACAGAATAAACATCACTGCCGTCAGTGTTATAACTATTGTTATTAAAGTCCGGAGAAACAGAAACACTTACACTTCTTGTAGCAGCTGTTGGATTTTGTACCGGTTTAACAGTTTCGTTATTTTCTCTAACAGCCTGTCCCTGTGGAGCAGTTGTCTTTTCTTCCTTTGGTTCACTACTTGGAAGTGAAATAACCGGAGTTAATGTAGTAACTTCGTCCTGTGCTTCAGCAACAGATTTGTTAGGACCTTGACTTACAGTAAGTGTAAGAACAGTATCCTTTGTTGTAAGAGAATTTGCATCAATTCCCTGGTCCATAACCTGACCTTCCGGAACTGTATCACTGTAGCCATCAATAAATTTACCAGTTAAGCCTATTTCCTTTAAAAGTTCCTCAGCTTCTTCCTTTGTCTTTCCATAAAAATCTGGAACTTTGACTTCTTCATCTACGCCACCACTGCTGACTTTAATCTTAATTTCTGACTTAGGTGCTACCTTTTCGCCTTCTTTAATATCCTGTTCAACTACTGTACCTGCAAGTTCATCACTTGTAACGTACTCAACAACAAGAACTAAATTATTAGCTTCGGCAATTTCTTCAGCCTTGGACTTCATATATCCTTCAAATTTAGGAACAGTTACTGAATTACTACCACTGCTTACATAAAGTGTAACAGTTTCATTTTCTTTTATTCTTTCGCCCTTCTTAACACTTTGGTCAGCAACTACACCCTCATCAACATTTTCTTTATAAATTTCCTTTGTTTCAATAGTAATGTGTTTTCTGACTGCCAAAGCCTCTGCCTTTTCACTTGTCATACCAACAAAGTTTGGTACTTTTATAGTTCCGGCATAAAGGGTATTGTTTATCATTCTACTTCCCATTGTGATACCGAGGATAAGTACAATACCTGTTATAATTGCAGCAAGTATAACCTTCTTTTCCTTTTTCTTATAATCGGCATCTTCCTGTGAAAGTTCCTGTTTCTTATTATTTTTGTTAGAATTATTGTTTTTATTCTTTTTGTTGTTATTTTCAGTATGTTTCTGGCTATTTCTTATTGTATCTACATCGTCTTTTGTCATTATAACTGTTTCATCAGTATAGACATTTTCTTTTTCCTTCTTTGACATATGAATTTCTGCCAAAACATATTTTAAATCCTTAACAAGTTCAGCAATAGTCTGGTATCTGTTTTTAGGCTCTTTACAAGTAGCCTTCTTAATAACCGACACAAGTTTATCTGATACATTAGGATTAATAGCCTTAATATCCGGTATTGGTTCTTTCAAATGTTTCATAGCAAGGGCTACGGCTGTTTCTCCTGTAAAAGGAAGTTGACCGGTAACCATTTCAAAAAGCACAATACCAAGAGAGTAAATATCACTTCTGGTATCTACATTTTCACCCTTTGCCTGTTCAGGAGAAAAATAGTGAACAGAACCCATAAAATCAATAGGGCTTGTCTTTGAAGTTGTAGCCTTTGCAATACCAAAGTCTGTAACCTTTATTGTACCTATATTTCCACTTTTTGTAATAAGAATATTTTCAGGCTTAATATCTCTGTGAACAATGCCATTTTTATGAGCATGTTCCAAAGCCGCACCAATCTGAAGACCAATTCCAACAGCCTCCTCATCAGTAAAAGGAGCTTTTGAAGATATAAGTTCCTTTAACGTGAAACCATCTATATATTCCATAACAATGTAGTGAATATTTCCGTCATTTCCTACGTCATACACATTAACAATATTGCTGTTGGATAAACGAGCTGCTGCTCTTGCCTCTGTGCTAAATCTCTTTATAAATTCCTCATCATTTATATAGTCTTCCTTTAAAACCTTAAAGGTAACTTCTCTGTCCAGTTTTTCGTCTATAGCTCTGTAAACTATAGCCATACCACCGACACCAATCTGCTCTTGTATTCTATATCTATTATTTATTAGCATATTCTTTTCAAGCACCACAACAAATCACCTCCTATAAACCTATGATAATAACTGATATGTTATCAGCTCCACCGTTATCATTAGCCTCTGATATTAAAGCATCTACCTTTTCTTCATCACTAATATTCATATCTAAAATCTGCTTAATGCCACTTTTGGCAACCATATTAGAAAGCCCGTCACTGCACATAAGTATACTATCTCCTTCTTTTATAGGAGTAATAATACCGTCAATATTAACAGAACAGTCTGTGCCTACTGCTCTTGTAATAACATTTCTTCTGCAATCTGTTTCGGCTTCTTCTTCTGTCATTCTGCCGGCTCTAACCATTTCAGCTACTAATGAATGGTCATTTGTAATCTGATTAAGTTCGCCATCTCTATAAAGATATAATCTCGAATCACCTACATGAGCAATATACGCAGATTTATTATCTATACAGCAAGCAATAAATGTAGAACCCATATTTGAATATTCTTCGTGTTCCTGACTTAATTTATGAACCAGCTCATTAGCATAGCTTACAGCACTAATCATAACGTCAAGAACTTCTTCATTCTCATTTTCAGGCTTTTTAACAAACTCTGTAAAACCCTCTATTGCTGACGCACTAGCAACATTCCCAGCTTTATGTCCTCCCATACCGTCAGCAACAACAAAGACATTTGGCAAGACACCTATAGCCTCATTAGAAACCAGAATTGAATCTTCATTTCTCGGTCTTAACATACCAACATTGCTTTTTCCTACGCCTACCATAACTACACCTCTTTGTTTTTGTATCTTTTTCTCAACTGCCCACAAGCGGCATTTATACTACTACCCAGTTTACGCCTTATTGTAGTTTCAATTCCACCACTTTGCAACACTTCTGCAAACTCTTTAATAGTTTTTTCAGAACTTCTTAAGTAATCATTTTCTTTTACATCATTTACAGGTATAAGATTAACGTGACACATTATACCCTTTAATCTGCTTGCAAGCTCTGCTGCATTATCCGTAGAATCATTTACTCCGTTTATAAGAGCATATTCAAATGTAACACGTCTTTTAGTTTTGTTAGCATAATCCTTAGCAGCCTTTATAACCTTGTCTATAGAATAACTTCTGGCAACAGGCATTGTTCTCTGTCTTATTTCATCGTTAGGTGCGTGAAGTGAAATAGCAAGGGTAATCTGCAAATGCTTTTCTGCTAAATCATAAATCTTATCAACAAGTCCACAAGTTGATACTGTAATATGTCTGTGGCTTAATTCAGCACCATTTTTGTCATTTATAATCGTAAGGAAATCCATTACATTATCAAAATTATCAAGAGGTTCACCACTACCCATTAATACAACATTTGAAACTCTTTCACCGGTGTCCCTCTGTATTTCATAAATCTGCTCTGCCATTTCGCCGGCTAAAAGGTTTCTTTCCAATCCATCTACTGTAGATGCACAGAAAGTACAACCCATTCTACAGCCTACCTGAGTTGAAATACATACAGCATTACCATAGGAATATCTCATCAATACAGACTCTATAACCATAGAATTTCCTACATCGAAAAGATATTTTACTGTATTATCTTCGTGGGCAACAAGTTTTTCAACTATTTCAATATTTCTTAGTTCAAAATTTTCCTTTAATTTTTCTCTAAGAGCCTTTGAAATATTTGTCATACTGTCTATATCTCTTACCTGTCTTGAATGTAGCCAGCTAAAAATCTGTTTTGCTCTAAAAGACTTTTCGCCCATATTCTCTAATTCAATTTGTAATTGTTCTAAAGTCAATGACCTTAAATCTTTCTTATCCATTTATTTTCTCCTAAATTTTGAAATAAAGAAACCATCTGTGCCATAATCACTAGGCAAAATTTCTATATAACCTTTTTTCGCTGTTTCGTATTTAACTTTTTCTGGTAAAAGCTCTGAAAAATCTACAGGTTCAAAATCAAAGTTATCCACAAACCAACGTACATTTTCAACATTTTCCTTTTCTGAAACAGTACAAGTTGAATAAACCAATATACCGTCTTTTTTAACTTTCTTTGATGCCACAGCTAATATTTTTCTCTGTAAAGAAGCAAGCTCCTCTACATCAGCCATAGTCTTGTTGTTTTTAATATCAGGCTTTTTTCTTACAAGTCCAAGACCTGAACAAGGTGCATCAACAAGTACAAAATCTGCCTTTATATCTTCATTATCTTCTGAAGCATCTTTAACCTGAACTTCCACATTAGTAAGCCCTAATCTGTCAGCACCTTCTTTTATAAGTTCTGCTTTATGCTCATAAATATCTCTTGATATAACTTTGCCGGTATTTTTCATAATTTCGGCAGTTGCAAAACTTTTGCCACCTGGGGCAGAACAAACATCAATAACTACAGAATTTTCACTTGGATTTAATATCCTTGTAGCAAGCATAGAACTTTCGTCCATAATGTGGAAAAGACCTTTTTTGTAGCTTTCCAATTCTCCAATATTGCTTGTCTTTCTTACATAAAGACTGTTTGGTAAAAGTGTATCCATATCAATTTCAACACCTTCATTTTTCAAAGTATCGGCAAGTTCTTCCTTTGTATTTTTTAAAGTATTTACACAAAGACTGATTGACGGTGCTTTATTGTTGGCAATACATATTTTATTAACTGTTTCAAAATCATAAGATTTAAGCCAGTATTCAATTATCCATTCAGGACATGAATAAACAACACTAAGGTATTTCACCGGCTCTTTATCCTTATTTGGATATGAAATGTTATCAATATTTCTTGCAACATTTCTCAATATACCATTTACAAATCCACTTAATGATGCAAACTTATGCTTTTTAGCTAATTTAACAGCCTCATTACAAACAGCACTTTGAGGAATTTTATCCATAAAAATAAGCTGATATATACCCATTCTAATATTAGTACGAATAAAAGGCTTCATTTTTTTTACAGGTGTTTTAGAAAACTGATTTACAATATAATCAATTCTAATTAAATTTCTTAAAGTACCGTTTACAATTTCTGTAACGAAAGCCTTTTGTACATTTGTCATTTCCGGATGAGCATTAAGAGCTTTTCTTAAAGCTATATTGTTGTAACCACCGTCTTTAAAAACGTCCATTAAAATATAGAGAGCAATTTCTCTTTCGTTCATAATTTTCTCCTAAAAATCAAAACTATCTAGTTACCACTAGATTTACAAATACTATAATTTACTTGTGTTATCAAAAATCCAATTAAACTCCCACACAAATAACTTCTTGAAAATCAAAACATTCTAATATATAATATAACACATATAAAGACTTAAAAAAAGTGTTTTTTCAAATATTAGGAGGTATTTTTTATGTTTCGTTCCCTCTTTTGGTACACAAGAGCTGCTGCTTCTCTTTTTTCTTCCAGAAAACCTCTGAAAAAAGCAGAACAGTTTCTTTTAACTGATAATAGAACAGAAGGCGACCCGTTTTCTGCAAAATACGTTAAAGAATGGGCAAAAGATAGAGTTGCAGATTCCGGTTCTACAATAAATATTAAAGGTCTTGAGAACATTCCTGACCAAAACGGTATACTCTTTATGAGTAATCACCAAAGTAATTTTGACATTCTCTTGCTTTTAGCCGAACTTCCTGTTCAGCACGGCTTTGTGGCAAAGGTAGAACTTGACCATATTCCTTTCTTTTCAAGATGGATGAGATGTATACATTGTCTTTTTATGGATAGAAATGATATGAAACAGTCTGCTCAAACAATAATAGATGGTATTAAACAGCTTAAAGCCGGTATTAATATGGTAATCTTCCCTGAAGGTACAAGAAGTAAGGGTGCTCCTGTAGGGGAATTTAAGGCTGGTAGCTTTAAACTTGCAACAAAGTCAAAAGCCCCTATTGTCCCGGTCACTATTGACGGTACTTATAAGGTAATGGAAGGCAACAAAAACAAAATTAAGCCTGCCGAAATTAACCTTACTATTCACGAACCAATATATACAGATAAGTTGACAAAAGAAGAAATTGCAGAACTTCCTGAAAAGGTCAGAAGCATTATTGTAGCTGATTTACCGGAAGATATGCGAGGATAAAAAAATGTGGCAAAAACTTTAAAGTTTTTGCCACATTTTTTCTATTTATTTATTACTTTTCTGTTGTATACCAAATGCAAATACATTGCATCGTGAGCCTTTATGGCATCGTGATTTTTAATAGCATTTGCTATTTCCCTATGAGTTTCTATAGTTTCATTCTTCAAGGTTCTGTTTGTAACCTGCACAAACAAAGGTATTGAACTATTTATAATAGGCACAATTCTAGGCACAACCAAATTTTTACTGCTTGATGCTATAGTATTGTGAAATTCAATATCAGCCTGTGTATGGTCCTCTCCACTTATAAACAATCTCTCAACTTCATCACACAAACCTTCTATTTTTGAAATATCTTCATCAGTAGCATTTATTGCTGCCATTTGTGCTATATAAGGCTCAATTAAAAATCTTATTTCCAAAAGGTCACGAACAAGTTTTTCCTTATCATTTATAAAAGTAAAGCCCAAAGGGTCATCTACTACTCCTGGTTTACTGGCTATATAAGTACCGGAGCCTTGTTTAATAGTTACAATATTTCTTGAGGCAAGAAGTTTCATAGCCTCTCTTAGTGAACTTCTTCCCGCTCCCATTTCCTTTGCCAGAAAAGCTTCATTGGGAAGTTTATCCCCTGGTTTCATTTCTTTTTCTAATATATATGACACAATATCATCAGATACTTTTTCCGGTAAACTTTTTTCAGTATTTTCCAAATTCATCATACCAATTTCACCTCTATTTCCATATTCAAATAATTATATAATTTTCAAAAATACAATGTCAATAGGTAAAATTGCTTAAAAACTTGCCTTTTTATTCAGTAAATATTACAAATTGACAAATAGAATAAAATGATTTATATTAAATACATCAGATGACTTGAAACAATTTTACATCAAAAAGGAGGTTTTTCACTATGAAAATAATTAAAAATAGTAAAATTGGTATGATGACTTTAGGAGGTGAAGTTGTATGACAGATGTTGTATTTACTGCTGACCCTACTCGACTTATTATTTCAGCCGGTGTGGGAATTGTACTTTTGTTATTCCTCATTATTAAATTTAAACTCCACCCAGTTATTTCAATGATGATTTCAGCTATAGTAATTGGTATCGGTGCCGGTATGCCACTTAACTTAATTGCTGAAACTGTTCAAAAAGGTGTAGGTAAAACATTACAAGGTATTGCACTTCTCATAGGTTTAGGCTCTATGTTTGGTGGAATTTTAGAAGTAAGTGGTGGTGCTCAAAAAATGGCACAAACACTTATTTCAAAATTCGGTCAGAAAAAAGCAAGCCTAGCTTTAGGACTTACAGGACTTGTAATTGGTACAACAGTTTTCTTTGAAGCCGGTGTTGTAATACTTATTCCCCTTGCATTTAATGTAGCAAAACAGACAAAGAAATCTACTCTCTGTTATGCCATTCCTTTACTTGCAGGTCTTGCCTCTGGTTACGCCTTTGTTCCACCGTCAGCCGGTTCAGTATTAGTAGCAAATGCTCTCGGCGTAAATTTAGGTGTAATGATTGCCATTGGTATTCCAATCGCCTTGGTTTCAACAATAGTTGCCGGTGTTGTATGGGGCAACTTAATAGGAAATAAGATTTTTGCAAAGCTTCCTGCCAATGTAGAAGAAATTGCCGACAAAGAAGAAAGTAAAAATCTTCCTTCCTTTGGAGTTGTAGCAACAATTATACTTATTCCTCTTGTACTTATACTTTTAAGCACAGCATCAGACTATATCCCAATGGCTGAAGGTATTAAATCAGTGTTAGGTTTCTTAGGTGAACCTTTTGTAGCTCTTACAATAGCCACTTTAGTAGCTATGTACTTCCTCGGCACAAAACAAGGCTATGACAAAGGTCAGCTCAAAAAAATACTTGACCATTCCCTTCGCCCTGTAGGTATGATACTTCTTGTAATTGCCAGTGGTGGTGTAATCCGTTGGATGTTACAGGACTCAGGTCTTGGTAATATTATTGGACCTGCTCTTGAACAGTCTGGAATGCCACTTATTATAGTAGCTTTCCTCATTGCCTTTCTTGTTCGTGCCTCAGTTGGTAGCTCTATTGTAGCTATGACAATGGCATCAGGTATTATGGCAACTATGCCAGCTACTGCTGATTGTTCAATGCTCTATAAAGCAGCAATGTGCTGTGCAATATGTGGTGGTGCTACAGCTTTAAGCCATGTAAACGATGCCGGTTTCTGGCTTGTAGGAACTTTCCTTGAAATAGATGAAAAAACAACTTTAAAATCTTGGACCGTAATGGAAACTTTAATCGGTATTACAGGACTTGTACTTGCCCTTATAATTTCAATATTTGCATAGGAGGAAATATATAATGACAAAGTTACCAGTAAAACTAAATTCAATGCAGGACGCAAAATATCTTGTTCAAATTGCAGAATCCTGTCCCTACGATGTTGAACTTATATGTGGCAGATATATTGTAGATGCGAAATCAATGCTTGGTGTATTTAGTTTGCCACAGTTTGACAATGTAGAACTTGTTCTTCATAGCGAAGAAGTAGAAAATGTAAAAATACAACTTTCAAAATTTAACTTATTAAAATAAAAAGGAGAAATGAATTATGGAATTAAGAAGTCAGAAATTAAGAGAATTAGCCCCAGAAATTGACCCATTACGTCTTGGCACAGGTTGGAAACTTGAAGACCTTTCTAAACCACAAATTATAATAGAAAGTACATTTGGCGATAGTCACCCAGGTAGTGGACATCTTTTAACACTTGTTGAAGAAGCCAAAAAGGGTGTTGCCAAAGCCGGTGGTTTTGGTGCAAGATACTTCTGTACAGATATTTGTGACGGTGAATCACAGGGTCACGACGGTATAAACTACTCTCTCCCATCAAGAGATATGATTGCAAATATGATTGAAATTCACGCAAATGCTACACCTTTTGACGGTGGTGTGTTTATTGCAAGTTGTGATAAGGGTATGCCTTCACACCTTATGGCTATAGGTAGAATTAATATTCCATCTATTGTAGTTACCGGTGGTGTTATGGACGCTGGTCCAGACCTCCTTACTCTTGAACAGATTGGTAAATATGATGCTATGTGCAAAAGAGGAGAAATCACAGAAGAAAAACTTACTTTCTATAAGCACAATGCCTGCCCTTCCTGTGGTGCTTGCTCATTTATGGGAACAGCATCTACAATGCAGGTTATGGCAGAAGCTCTTGGTCTAATGCTCCCAGGTAGTGCATTAATGCCGGCAACAAGTCCTGACCTTTTGGAATTTGCAAAAAAAGCCGGTGAACAAGCTGTATGGCTTGCAAAGAATGACCTTAAACCTAGCGACATTGTAACAATGAAATCTTTTGAAAATGCTATTATGGTTCACGCAGCCATTTCAGGTTCTACAAATTCACTTTTACACATTCCTGCAATAGCTAAGGAATTTGGCATTGAATTAGATGCTGATACATTTGACAGGCTTCACAGAGGTGCTCACTATCTCCTCAACATCAGACCTGCCGGCGAATGGCCTGCTCAGTTCTTCTATTATGCTGGTGGTGTACCAACAATTATGGAAGAAATTAAGGATATGCTTCACCTTGATGTTATGACAGTAACAGGCAAAACTTTAGGCGAAAACCTTGAAGACCTTAAAAAGAACGGTTTCTACGATAAATGTCAATCTTATCTTGACAAGTGGAACTTAAAGAGAGAAGATATTATTCGCCCATTTGACAAACCATTTGGCACAGACGGTAGTATTGCTATATTAAAAGGCAATCTTGCTCCAGACGGTGCAGTAGTAAAGCACACAGTAGTTCCAAAGGAAATGTTTAATGCCGTTTTAAGAGCAAGACCATATGATTGTGAAGAAGATGCAATTCACGCAGTTCTTACTCACGAAATTAAACCTGGAGATGCTGTAATAATAAGATACGAAGGCCCTAAGGGAAGTGGTATGCCAGAAATGTTCTACACAACAGAAGCAATAGCATCTGATGCAGAATTAGGTGCATCAATAGCACTTTTAACTGACGGTAGATTTTCCGGTGCATCTAAAGGACCTGCTATTGGACACATTTCACCGGAAGCTGCTGAAGGTGGTCCTATTGCCCTTGTAGAAGAAAATGATTTAATCGAAATCAGTATTCCTAACAGAGTTATAAAAGTAGTCGGTATAAATGGAGAAAGAAAAACTGACGAAGAAGTGGAAAAAATCCTTGCCGAAAGAAAAAAGGCTTGGAAGCCAAAGGAAAACAAGTACAAGAAAGGTGTTCTTAAACTTTTTGCAGACAAGGCAGTTTCACCTATGAAGGGTGGATATATGGAGTAAATAATAGTCCACACTTTTAAATGTATATGAATATATGAGTATATAAATATGTGCAAAACAAAAGCCACAAATGAATTTTTTCCTCATTTGTGGCTTTTCACTATTTATTTTCTTCTAATCTTCTATCCTTAATACCCTGTAAAACTATTTTTTTAGCCTCTATTGCCCTTTCTCTAGGTAAAGGCTTTGTATCCTTCAATGGATAATCTATACCTAAATTTTCGTATTTAATTTTACCCATATCGTGATAAGGCAATACATCAAGGGCTTTTAAATTTTTTAATCCACCAATGTAATAGCCTAAGTCATAAAGGTACTTTTCGTTTTCTGTAATATTAGGCACAACAACGTGTCTTATCCAAACAGGAACTTCTTTTTCCTCAAGATATTTTGTAAAATCCAAAATATTATCTAGTGGCTGACTACACAACTTTAAATGTTCCTGTGGGTCAATAACCTTAATATCAAGCATTACAAGGTCAGTTACCTTTACAAGTCTATCAAATTTTTCTGTATTATCTTTTCTAAATGTAACGCCGGATGTATCAAGACAGGTATGGATATTTTTCTCCTTAGCCTTTTCAAACAAATCTGTTACAAAATCAATTTGCATTAAAGGTTCTCCACCTGTTACAGTAATTCCACCTGTTTTATAAAATGTTCTGTTTTTTTCAAACTGTTCCAATATTTCTTCACTTGTCATATCTGTACCACCGGACATTTCCCAAGTATCTGGATTATGGCAATACAAACATCTCATAGGACAACCTTTTGTAAAAACAACCATTCTTACACCAGGGCCGTCAACTGTACCAAAACTTTCTATAGAATGAATATGACCAATCATACTATTCCACCCTTTCTCTTGATTAATATAAATTTACGAAGGCTAGTATACACTAATCTATTTTTACACTTAAAATTTATATTATCAAAAATTCTTACTATTTTCAATCGCATATAGCTAAAAACCCTATGGACAAATATGCCCATAGGGTATAGACAATCTAATTTATTATAAAGACTGGTGGAAAGTTCTTGAAATAACTTCGTCCTGCTGAGCCTTTGTAAGTTTAATAAAGTTTACAGCGTAGCCAGAAACTCTTACAGTAAGCTGAGGATACTTTTCAGGGTGTGCCTGTGCATCCAAAAGAGTTTCTCTGTTAAATACGTTTACGTTTAAGTGATGACCATCTTTTTCAACATAACCATCAATTAAAGATACTAAATTATCAATCTGCTGTTCGTTAGCCATTGTATATTACCTCCTATAAATCTTTTTCATCTCTATCCATACCATCAAAAAGTGTAGGAACGTTACAAGCCAAATTTCCCTTTGCACAATCAAGAGAAACTGTTTTATCTACATGTACACTATCCATATCCACCTTACCTGTTTCATCAACTGAAACATTAAGGTGACCACCATCTTCTGACATAAATCCGTCAATCATTGCTACAATTTCATCAATTTTAGACTGATTCATAAAATCACTCTTTTCTTATTACTTGTTTAAGTCTAAATCAATGTCAATATCGCCGTGGAAAATCTGGTCTTCCTTACCTAATGCACCAGGAATGATTGAGAATGTATCAGAAATACCATCCTGAGCATCCTTAAATGGAATCTTAGCTACAGATGCAAGTGAAGCTACAGCACCGTGGCTATCTCTGTGGTGCATTGGGTTAGCACCTGGAGCAAATGGCTGACCCTTCTTTCTACCATCTGGAGTAGAACCTGTGTTCTTACCATAAACTACGTTAGAAGTAATTGTAAGAACAGAAGTTGTAGGAATACCACCTCTGTAAGTGTGGTTCATCTTTACATACTGAAGGAATGTGTGAACTAAGTCTCTTGCAATGTTATCAACTCTGTCATCATCATTACCATACTTAGGGAAATCGCCTTCTACTTCGTAATCTGTAACGATACCGTCTTCATCTCTTATAGTCTTAACCTTAGCATACTTAATAGCTGAAAGTGAGTCGGCTACTACTGAAAGACCTGCAATACCAGTTGCGAACCAACGAGTAATGTTCTTGTCATGTAAAGCCATCTGTAATCTTTCATAGCTGTACTTATCGTGCATATAGTGAATGATGTTAAGAGCATTTACGTATACGCCTGCAAGCCACTTCATCATATCCTTGTACTTATCCATTACTTCATCATAGTCAAGGTATTCAGAAGTAATTGGTCTAAACTTAGGACCAACCTGCTTCTTACTAATTTCATCAACACCACCGTTGATAGCGTAAAGAAGACACTTAGCAAGGTTAGCTCTAGCACCGAAGAACTGCATTTCCTTACCAATTCTCATAGAAGATACACAACAAGCGATTGTGTAATCATCACCGTGGTAAACTCTCATTAAGTCATCATTTTCGTACTGAATAGATGAAGACTCAATAGAAGTCTTAGCACAGAATCTCTTGAAGTTCATTGGAAGTCTTGTAGACCAAAGAACTGTAAGGTTTGGTTCTGGAGCAGTACCTAAGTTCTGTAATGTATGAAGGTATCTGAAGCTCATCTTTGTTACCATATGACGACCGTCAATACCTACACCACCGATTGATTCTGTTACCCAAGTAGGGTCACCAGAGAAAAGTTCATTGTATTCAGGAGTTCTTGCGAACTTAACAAGTCTTAACTTCATAATGAAGTGGTCAACAAATTCCTGAATTTCTTCTTCTGTAAATGTACCATTTGCTAAATCTCTTTCAGCATAAATGTCAATGAAAGTAGAAGTTCTACCAAGTGACATAGCTGCACCATTCTGTTCCTTAACTGCTGCAAGGTAAGCAAGGTAAGTCCACTGAATAGCTTCCTGAACGTTAGCAGCTGGTCTTGAAATATCAAAGCCATAGATTTCACCAAGCTTGATTAATTCCTTTAAAGCTCTAATCTGTTCAGAGATTTCTTCTCTATTTCTAATAACGTCTTCTGTCATAGTCTGACGGCAGAAGGCCTTTTCTACTTCTTTATCTTCAATAAGTCTGTTTACACCGTAAAGAGCAACTCGTCTGTAGTCACCTACAATACGACCTCTACCGTAAGCATCAGGAAGACCTGTAATAATGTGAGCAGTTCTACAAGCTCTCATTTCAGGAGTGTAAGCATCAAATACACCTGCGTTGTGAGTTTTTCTGTGAGTAGTGAAAAATTCTTCTACTTCTGGGTCAACCTTGTATCCATTGTCTTCACAGGCTTTCTTTGCCATTCTGATACCACCATAAGGCTGTAAAGAACGCTTAAAAGGCTTGTCTGTCTGGAAACCAACAATCTTTTCCTTGTCCTTATCAAGGTAACCTGCATCATGGGATGTAATAGTAGAGATAGTCTTTGTATCCATATCAAGGACACCACCGGCTTCTCTTTCCTTCTTAGAAAGGTCTAAAACCTGTTCCCAAAGTTCAGATGTTGCCTTTGTAGGTCCTGCTAAAAAGCTATCATCACCATCATAAGGTGTATAATTCTTCTGGATGAAATCTCTTACATTAATTTCATTTTCCCATACACCTTTCTTAAAACCATTCCATTCTTGAATCATCATATTTCCTCCTAAATAAAATTGCCACATATTGTGTGGTTAGCCTCCCCTGGCTACTAGATACATTATACGTTCTCAATTCCAGTCAGTCAATAATGTAAATATATAAACTTTTTGGAATTATTATTAGAAACTTTGTAAAAATTTATACCCTTTCGTAAATAATAATTATTATTAATTACATTGATAATATATCATATATCTATTATTTCGTCAATATTTTAACAAGAAAAATTAAAAAAATAAAGTAAGGCTACAAAAACCACCATATATTAGCTTGTTTTTTCTAAAATAATTAATTTTCTTATGTTGATAAAATTTGTCACACAGCACAAATGCACCCGAACCTTCATTAATTCGAATGCATATAATTGTACCATATATTTTTTATTAATTAAACGAGCTTTTCACCAAAAGCCTTGCATTCATCAAGCTGTTCGCCTTCTGGTGTGTTCTGGCAAATTAAAGTCTGCTTAACAGTTGCACCTGCGTCAACAGTTCTCTGTTCCCAATCTCTCATCCACTGACCGTCACCCCAGTCGTATGAGCCAAAGAGGGAAACTGTCTTGCCACTAAGGTCACCTTCAATAGATGTGAAAAGACTTTCAACAGAGTCTTCTAATTCTTCAGCACCCATAGCTGGAGAGCCAAATGCGATACTATCATAGTCGCCTAATGTAGCTGTATCAAAGCTGTCTGCCTCACTAACTACAACTTCTGCACCCTTAGCCTGTGCTCCTGCTGCAATAGCCTCTGCCATTGCCTGTGTGTTACCTGTTGTTGATGCGTAAATAATTGCTACTTTCATAATTGTCCTCCTTAAATTAAAACAACCTTATTAATAAGCTGCTGCTCTGACGAGCTTTTCAATGGGTGTTCCTCCCATAAAAAGTTTATGATAAATGTCAGTACATTTTCTATATTTGAAGAAACTTTTTCTGGCTTCTTCTTCATTTCCATAAACCTTCCAATACCCGTTTAAAATATAATTTTTACCACGATTTTCAATAAATCCCAATACATCCTCAATAGGATAACTAAGAAATAAACCTATTTCATGAGGAAAATCCTCTAACTGTCTTATTCTCTCTTTTAATCTTTCAACAGCCTTTTTGCTATCCTCTGTATTGTAACCATATTGACTCATAAATTCGGCAACTCTGCCGTCAGAAAAATCCCTTTCAAGAAATTTAGGTCTATACACATAAATTAATGCCCCATTTGAATTACAGGCAAGAGATTCAATATAAACACCCATAGGGTTAAACATTTTATTGTTTTCCTCTATTTGCTTATCTATATTATTGCCTTTAAAAGTAAAAATATTTCCACTTTTAATTCCTCCAAGGGTAGGTGCAGCAAAATGTATTAAAGCTTCTTGCATATATTAAATCTCCTTTCTGTAAATTACACTCTTTACTAAACACAAATTTTATTTTAGATAATTTTCGCTATTTTATACAGCAATCATATTTGATGTTTATTTGTATGATAGAATGAAGGTAAAAAACAATGTATTTTTATTCGCTGTATTCTATGTATTTAGTAAATTAATTAGCAACCACAGTACTGGCTTAAAATCTTCTTTAATGCTGTTGCACTAGAACTATGTGAACGAGCAATTTCGATATTATTTTTACCAGCAGTCTGAGTAGCTGTCACAATCATCTTGTGACATACAGTGTTTGTAAATAAAATCATTAAATCTGGTCTACCTATTTTTTCTCTTAAATTACTACTAGGCTGAGTGAATACCTTTGCCTTGCATTTATAATTTTTACATAAATCTTCGTATTGGCGAATCATCTTGTCGTTTCCGCCTACTATAACTACACTCATTAAAATACCTCCTTGAGTTAGTCTCGGCTAATCCATATGTCAATTAAAAGTTAGCTTACGCTAACATATACTTTAAAAATATAGTTAGCTTTTGCTAACTTGTGTTTATAATACCATAGCATTTATCCTTTGTCAATCACTATTTTTGAGAAAGATAATCAACAACAATACTTTTCATAGTATATTAATAGGATTTTCTCATTTACTTAATTTTATACTCCAAAACATATGATTTTTCTTTTTGATTCATTGGTCAGAACTTTCAACTTCGTTGAAAGCCACACTTCATGTGTCCGATTTATCTTTCGGTTCACTGTCAGAACTTTTAACTTCGTTGAAAGCCACACTTCGTGTGTCCGATTTATCTTTCGGTTCACTGTCAGAACATTTTGCCTTGCAAAATGTGACTTGCCTTGCAAGTCATCGGATTTATCTTTCCGATTCACTCAAATTTAAAAAAAAACAGACCTCAAAAATTAATTTGAGGTCTGTAAAATAATCAGTTTATATTATTTTTCGTTTGGCATTGTGAATGTTGAATCTAATGCTTTCTGTAAAATGTAAGCTGCATCCTTTGCTGTCAACTGACCGTCATTGTCTGCGTCAAGTAATTCAAAAGCATTTGTAGCTACATCTTCAAGAGCAACCTTTGCACCAGTAAGAACCTTCTGTAATACTGCGGCTGCATCATCAGCTTCTACCTTACCATTGTTATCAGCATCACCCTTAACTGGCTTGCTTGGGTCTGGAGTAGGAGCTTCTGTAGTAGTTTCTGAACTAGTTTCTGTTACAGTTGTTGTTTCTGTAGTAGTTTCTGTTGTAGTAACAGTAGTAGTCTCTGTAGTTGTTTCAGTAGTAGTTTCTCCACCTTCAACTGAATATGGAATACTATTTACTGTAAGAGTTCTACCCTTCTTCTTGTTTACCTTAATACCAGCGATATTATCAACACCTGTTACAGTCTTTGTAACTGTTGTACCACCGTTAAGAGTACAAGTAGCTTCGCCTGTTGCTGTATCTACAGTAAATACTACTGTGTTGCTACCTGCAACGAACTTACCTGCACTAGCACCAGTTGAATCACCAAAATCAAAGATTACTGAACCGTCCTTTGCAGTTACTCTAAGGCCAATACCTGTGTCCTTATATGCAACTGCGCCTGTTGATTCATCTTTACGAACAAGGTTAAGTAAAGCACCTGTACCTTCTGTTGTAGAAGCATCAAAGTTTACTGTTACTGTAACCTTACCTGAAACAGCATTGTCAAATATTACCTTTGTATTTGAAGTATCAGTACCATCAACGATAGCTGGAATCTGATGTTCGTTAATATCGCCACCACCCTTGTGAGGTTCTGATGGTACAACTGGAGTTGTAGTTGTTGCTTCTGTTGTTGCTTCTGTTACCTTAGCTGTAGTTGTTTCTGTTGTTGCATCTGTTACAACTGCTGTTGTAGTTTCTGTTGTTGCATCTGTTGTCTTAGCTGTAGTTGTTTCTGTTGGAGTTGTACCACCAGTTGGAACACCTACTGTAGGCTTAGACATAATAAGGTTTCTATCTACTGCACTATTAGCTGTAATACCAACTACAGAGCTAATAGACTGTGCATCAATGCTATGAGTTAAAGTCTTACCGTTTACTGTAAGAGTTACTGTCTGTGCATCAAGGTCAAATACAAATTCATAGTTGTACTTTGTTGATGCAATAGTGTCGCTTGTTGAAGTATATGCTGAAGAACCTGTACGAAGTGCAATATTCTTGCTTGCATCAGATGCTAAGTCAGCAATATCAGCTGAATTGCCAGCCTTGTTTGTACCCTTAACCTGAACAAATGCCCACTTACCAGCAGCCTTTGCAATTACAGGAGTTGCATAACCCTTTACGATAACCTTGCCAGAAGTAATTGGTTCAAAAGAGTTAGTCCATGTAGCAGCTGCTACATCAGAAGTATCCTTTAATAAGTAGTCATCTGTAGCTGACTGATATTCAACACTAATTGAACCAGCAGCTGGAGTAGCTGTACTTGGAGAGAAACCGTCTTTTGCAGTTAAATCAACTGTAGAAATTTCAATCTGAGCTTCTGTAGTAGTTTCTGTAGGATTTACACTAGAAGTTGTAGTTTCTGTTGTTGCTTCAGTAGTAGTTGTTGCACCAGTTGTAACAACAGTACCGTCTGAATTACCACCAAATGAAACGATTGAAGACTTGTAATTTACAACTGCTGACTTGAGTTCGCTAATTACAGCATAGTTTGTATCTTCTGTAGCATTGTTAAATGTCCACTTGAAGTCGCCACCATTTACACGACCAGCCTGAGCCATAACCTTAGCTGGAACATCTTCTGGAGCATCAATGTTTGCTGTGTCTACACCTAAATCAAACTTAGAAGTATCAGTATCAAAGTTGTTGTAGCTTGTGCCACCAGCCTTAGTAACTTCTGAAGAAGGAACCTGTGCACTTCTTTCAGTTACTTCGTAAGCATCATAACCAGTTGTTGCGTTAGGATTATTCTGAGTTAAATAAGCCTTAGCACCTTCAATGTGGTTGTTGTATGCCTTAATCATACCACCAGTTTCGCCTGAGAATGTACCATCGCCTGTTGCATCAGTACCCTGCTTAGAGCTTAACATTGGATATTTACAATTTCTGAAGTAGTTTGCTTCAACGAATGCTGAAGAACCCATTGTTGTACCTACACCATACTTTGCATTACCATCAAAGTAGTTGTTGTAAATATGTACAGACATTGTTCTAATTCTTGGGTGTCTTGAATCAGAGTGGTCGAACCAGTTGTGATGATATGTAATCTGGCAATCAGTTGTTTCGCCCTTCATACCACAAAGAGAAGACTTACCACTATCAAAGAAGTGGTTGTAAGAAACTGTAACAAAAGTTGACTTACCCTTAACATCTACAGTACCGTCACCCTTTGCCTGGTCAGCATCGCCACCAGTCTGGCCATAGAATAAGTCCATATTATGAACCCATACATTACAGTTAGAAGTATCAAGAGATACAGAGTCATCAAGACAAGCCATAACTGCAAAGTTTCTTAATTCTACATTACCGGCATTTCTAATAAGCATACCGAAACCATGGATACCAGCATCTTCGCCAATACCTTCTATTGTAAGGTTAAGATTTGAATAAGCATTCTTACCCTTAATCTGTAAACCTTCTGCCTTACTTGCAAAACTATCCATATCATCAGCCTTAATCATACCAACAATACGAATATCTACAGGAGCAGTTTCCTTACCCTTCTGTAAAGCATTTACGATAGCCTGAAGACCTGTAAATTCCTGTTCTGCCTTATCCTGCATAATACTTGCTTTTACAGTTTTTGCGTTTTCTGGTGTAACATAAATAACCTTAGCACCAGCCTTTAATGTACCGTCTGCGTTGTAAGCACCAGCACCCTTGTAAGTAGACTTAGTTGAGAATGCTGCACCTGAACGGTCATAGTTAGTTACTGTTAAATCTGAAGTAGTAATAGCATCAGCTGTTACTTCTGTACCAGCAGAAACCGGAACAACCTTCATATTATATGTACCTGCTGCAAGACCTACTGCATCAGCTCTCCAACGGTCTGGGTACTTTCTGATAAGCTGGTCATCAAGTTTTGTCCAGTCAGAATCGCTTGCACTCTTTACATAAACGTTGTAACCAGTGTAGCTTGAATCTCCCCCAATCCATTCTACGTAACAACTTTCCATCCAGCCACTACTTTCGTAAACAGCAATATTGCTTGCTGCTAAAACTGAAACTGGAGTAACTGCAAAATTTGTTACAGCAACGCCTGTTACAGCCATTGTAGAGGCAAGGACGGCACTTATGAATTTCTTTACTTGTTTCTTCATAAATTTTCCTCCTAAAATTAATAAACACATTGTTTTTTGTTTATAAAGCTCTCACTTTAACCTCAATAATACCATAATTATGTATTTTTTACAAGTCGTTTTTACTATTGTATACTCTTTTAGACTTTTTGCACAAATAATTACCCCTATTTGTGTATAATTATACCATAAATCAGGCTTTTATAAGAAATACAGTTTTCTTTGCATATTTAAAAATAATAATTTTTATTCTTTACATTTTTTTTGACTAATACTATAATAGGTATAAACAAATATTTTTTAGGAGGTGCTGTTATGGATACACGAGTAGCATTGATTGGAATTATCGTTAGTAACCCTGATTCTGTAGAAAGTATAAACAAACTTCTTCACTCTTATAGTGAACACATCATCGGCAGAATGGGTATACCTTATCGCAAGAAAAACATTTCTATAATTAGTGTTGCTGTTGATGCTCCTAATGACATCGTAAGTGCCTTAGCAGGCAAATTAGGACAGCTTGACGGTGTAAGCACTAAAACAATTTACAACGAATAAAATTTTGTCTGACAGGAAAGAGTATTCTGACCTGAAAGAAAGGAGAAAACTATGTACAACCCAAAATCACTTAAAGCAGAAGAATTTATTTCTCATGAGGAAATACAGGAAACCCTTGCTTTTGCAGATGCAAACAAAAATAATGTAGAGCTTATTGACTCTATTATTGAAAAAGCTAAATTAAAGAAAGGTCTTACTCATAGAGAAGCATCTGTTCTTCTTGCCTGTGAAATTCCAGAAAAAAATGAGGAAGTTTTTGCCCTTGCAAAGAAAATAAAAGATGATTTTTATGGCAACAGAATTGTTATGTTTGCCCCTCTTTATCTCTCAAACTACTGTGTAAACGGCTGTGTATACTGCCCTTACCACGCTAAAAACAAGCATATTGCAAGAAAGAAACTTACTCAAGAAGAAGTAAAGAGAGAAGTTATTGCTTTACAGGATATGGGACACAAAAGACTTGCTATTGAAGCCGGCGAAGACCCTGTAAACAACCCTATTGATTATATTTTAGACTGTATCAAAACTATTTACTCTATTAAGCACAAAAACGGTGCTATAAGACGTGTAAATGTAAATATTGCAGCAACTACTGTTGAAAACTACAGAAAATTAAAAGATGCTGGAATTGGTACATACATACTTTTCCAAGAAACATACCACAAGGAAAGTTACGAAAAACTTCACCCTACTGGTCCTAAGCACAACTATTCTTACCACACAGAGGCTATGGATAGAGCTATGGAAGGTGGTATTGATGACGTAGGCTGTGGTGTACTTTTCGGTCTTGAAAAATACAGATATGAATTTGCAGGTCTTTTAATGCACGCAGAACATTTAGAGGCGGTTCATGGCGTTGGTCCTCATACTATTTCTGTTCCTAGAATTAGACGAGCTGACGATATTGACCCAGACGCATTTTCTGATGGTATTGATGATAATATTTTTGCAAAAATTGTTGCCTGTATAAGAGTTGCTGTACCATATACTGGTATGATTATTTCTACTAGAGAAAGTAAAGCCTGTCGTGAAAAAGTTCTTCAGCTTGGTGTATCACAGATTAGTGGTGGTTCAAGAACAAGCGTAGGTGGCTATGTTGAGCCAGAAGAACCTGACGACTTAACATCTGAACAGTTTGATGTAGAAGACAAGAGAAGTCTTGATGAAGTTGTTCATTGGCTTATGGATTTAGGCTTTATACCTAGTTTCTGTACTGCTTGTTACAGAGAAGGCAGAACTGGCGACCGTTTTATGAGTCTTTGCAAAAACGAACAAATTCACAACTGTTGCTTACCAAATGCACTTATGACATTAAAGGAATACCTTATGGACTATGCAGCTGAAGATACAAAGATTGCCGGCGAAAAAGTTATTGCAAAAGAACTTGAGCATATTCCCAACGAAAAGGTAAGAGGCATTGTTATTGAAAGACTTAAAGAAATAGCTGACGGTCAAAGAGATTTTAGATTTTAGTAGGTGTTCCTATGGGTTTAAATGATACTCCTAAATCTGACAGAATACACATTGGCATTTTTGGTAAAAGAAACGCCGGTAAGTCTAGTATTATAAATGCTATAACTTCACAAAATCTTGCTGTAGTTTCTAAAGTAAAAGGAACAACAACTGACCCAGTACAAAAAGCTATGGAGCTTTTGCCTTTAGGTCCAGTTATGATTATTGACACCCCTGGTATTGATGATGAGGGCGAATTAGGTAAAATGAGAGTTGAAAAGAGCTATCAGGTACTTAATAAAACTGATATTGCCCTTTTAGTAGTTGACGGTAATGTAGGTCTTACTCAATGTGATAAGGATTTAATAGAAGAAATAAAAAAGAGAAAACTTCCTTATCTTATTATATTAAATAAATCTGATGAAGTTTGTAACAGATATGACATTGAAAATTCTATATGGGTAAGTGCTGAAACTAAGGAAAATATTTGGGAATTAAAAGAAAGAATTTCTAAACTTGTTCCCAATGAAAATATGACACTTAAAATAATAGGCGATTTACTTGACCCAGAGGATATTGTGGTTCTTGTAGTACCTATTGACTCAGCAGCACCAAAGGGTCGACTTATTCTCCCTCAACAGCAGACAATTAGAGATGTGCTTGAGGCTGGTGCAATTTCAGTTGTCACAAGAGATACTGAACTTCCTCAAACATTGAAAGCTCTTGGCAAAAAACCAAAAATTGTAGTTACAGACTCTCAGGCTTTTGGCAAGGTAAAAAATGATGTACCGGAAGATATTCTCCTTACTTCATTTTCAATACTTTTCGCAAGATATAAGGGAGATTTATCTGAGCAGATAAAAGCTGTAAAAGCTATAGATAGCCTCAAAGACGGAGATTATGTACTTATTTCAGAGGGTTGTTCACACCATAGACAATGTGACGATATAGGAACAGTTAAAATCCCTAGATGGCTTAAAGAACATAGTGGCAAAAAAATCAACTATGAATTTTCTAGTGGAACAGAATTTCCTAGAGATTTAAGCAAATACAAGGCCGTAATACATTGTGGTGGCTGTACATTAAACGAAAAAGAAATGAAACATAGAATTGCCGTTGCTAAGGAGCAAAATGTTCCTATTACAAACTACGGAATATTCATAGCCTATACTCAGGACATACTAAAAAGAAGTTTACAAGCTTTTCCTGAAATAGCTAAAATACTTGATTAACACAAAAGACCTGTGGAAAAAATTCCACAGGTCTTGTTTATAATGAATCAGAAATGTAAATCTGACGCCTTGCATTTCAAGACACAAATTAACTGTATTAATTTATCCTGAATATCATTTAGATATTCCAATATTAAATTCTGTCTTATCGCTGTTCTTGACCTTGCCTACTACATTTTTAGTAGTTTCTTTTCTTCTTGCTAACTGATTATAGTCATTCTCTCCACAAGACAAAACACTACCGTCTTTAGTAATAAACATTGAGAAATTATGTCCTGCTTCAATACCAACTGAATTAGCAACATTAGGTACTTCTATAGGTGTTTCTGCGAAAAATCGAATTTCACTACTATTACCAGTTTTTGACTTTTCAATTCTTCCTGTCATACCATCTTTACCTAATTCTCCTTCTGTATTATCACCCCAACCATATACTTTTCCATCACTACTTAAAGCAAGAGAATGGTCATACCCAACTTTAATATCTACAATTTTATTTAAACCATCTATTTTCTGTGGCATTAAAAGAGGTGCTTTATCTCTACCAAGTTTTCCATTTTCCTTGTCACCCCAAGACCAAACAGCACCTTCTTTATCAAGAGCAAGCAAAACATCTTCGCCTGCATCTATTTTTGTAACATCTTTTAAATATAAAATCTGTTGAGGTTCACTTTCTTTATTTTTATTTACTCTCTGAATATAACCATTTTTACTATCTCCCCAGTCCCATACTGTTCCATCATTTTTTAATGCAATAGCATAATAACTATCATTGTTATTATAAGTTTCTCCCATAGCAATGCTCTTTACATCTGAAAGTCCTTGAACCTGCTTAGGAGCTACTGTGTTTTTATTTCCAATATTTATTTTACTGTTCTCCCAATACCATACGGTTCCGTCTTTTTTAACAGCAATAGCAGTATTCCTATAACCATCAATTTCCTTTACATCACTAATATCGCTAATTACCTTAGGTGTTGCATCTTTTGATGTAAATATTGCATTACTGTTGTCCATTTTATGGCTTTTATCAGTTTCTTCTTCGTTATTATATTCTTTTCCCCAAACCCACACCTTTCCAGTATTATCAAGTGCCATACCAAAATCACTTTTAGCATTTACTTGTACTATGTCTTTTAATCCTTTTATCTGTGTTGGAAATTGGGCATACTTAACTGTGCCATTTGCTATTACACCATATTCATTTAATCCCCAAGCCCATACAGTTCCGTCACTTTTTAACGCCAAATTCCAAGTGCTACCTGATGAAATCATTGGCTGTGTTGAAAATTCTTTTGCAAACACATTTGTTGAAAAAAGCATACTTGTTGCTAAAATAGCCCCTAAAATTTTCTTTAACATAATAATCTCCCCTTCTACTTCTTTTCAACTGTAGCTGTAGTCTTTTTTACTTCCGTATTTGGCACATATGTGCCTACAGTAAATTTACTTCTATCACTATTTATAACATTTCCAAAAGAGCTTTCAATTTTTGATGCTGGTCTACCTAATTTATTATTTTTGTAATTAAAACCACAAGTTAAAACTCCACCGTCATTAGTAACTACTGCTGAAAGCCTTGTACCTGCATCTATACAAGCATTTTTACCTACTAAACTTATGTACATAGGTGTTTCTGCTCGTTTTTCGCCTTGATATACCATTCCACTTTTATCTCTTGTTGAATATACCGGAACATTACTACTACCAAGCTGACCGTCTGTACTATCTCCCCAGCCATATAACTGGCCACTATTACTTAAAGCAAAAGAGTGTTTACCACCAGCTACTATATCAGTAATATTTTTTAAATCATTTAACTTTGTAGGTTTCCAATCTGGAACTGTTTTTCTGCCAAGTCGGCTGTAATCATTATTGCCCCAAGTCCATACATTTCCATCTTTGTCTAATGCAAGGCTATGTACTTCACCTACGCTTATTTTAGTTATATTTTTCAAATAATCATTTTCTTCTGGCTGTAAATCAGTACCATCTTCTGTTGTACCAAGGCAATAGTCCTTATTATTACCCCAACCCCACACATTGCCGTCTTTATCTAATGCCATGGCAAAATATTTATTGCTATCGCCATACACTTTTCCCATTTGTATCTGTTCAATATCACAAAGTCCGTCAACTTTCTGTACTAAATCCGGAGTTCTGTTATCAAATTTCCATACTGTTCCGTCTTTTTTCAATGCCAAAGCATAAGTACCACTACTGTCTACTTCCTTAACATTGTTAATGGCATTTATTCTCTTAGGTGTAGTATCATCAGCACTTAATTTTATAAATTCATCGGCTGTCTCTGACCTTTCCTTGCCCCAATACCAAACATAGCCCTCGCTATCTACTGCCATAGCGTAATCGCCCTTTGCGTTGACACAGACTACATCTTTTAGACCTTTTGTCTGTACTGGATAAAGGCTGTCCTGTGATGTACCAATTCCCAATGAACCGTACTTATTTTCTCCCCAAGCCCATACTGTTCCGTCACTTTTTAATGCCAATGTATAATCCTCATTTGTAGATACCAGTGGTTTTGTTGAAAATTCTTCTGCCAACACATTAGAAGATAATAACATACTTGTAGCAAGAATAACCCCTATAACTTTCTTTAACATAATAACCCTCCCTCTCTTTAACTAAATATTTATATTTTTATAATATCATATTTGAAATATTTATTCAATCATAATTATGATTTTTGTTAAAATGTCACAAATCCCCAAAATCTTAATATATTGTTAATAAATTAACATATTGATTTTTGTTGTGAAAGTGGTATAATAAATTTAAAGTTAAGGAATATTATTTATGTATTTTCCACAACTAATTTTGCTCGAATGGAGTTTTTATATGTCAAATAGAATAGTTTTAAACGAAACATCATATCACGGTAAAGGTGCAATACAGGATATTGCAACAGAAGTAAAGACAAGAGGATTTAAAAAAGCCTTTGTATGTTCAGACCCTGACTTAATTAAGTTTGGTGTTACTAAAAAGGTTACTGATGTATTAGATAATGCAGGTTTTGCTTATGAAATTTATTCTAATATTAAGCCTAACCCTACTATTGAAAACGTTCAGACAGGTGTTAAAGCATTTAAGGAAAGTGGTGCTGACTACATAATTGCTATTGGTGGCGGTTCTTCAATGGATACATCAAAGGCAATAGGTATTATTATCAATAACCCAGAATTTGAAGACGTTAGAAGTCTTGAAGGTGTTGCACCTACTAAAAAGCCTTGTGTACCTATTATTGCAGTTCCTACTACTGCCGGTACAGCTGCTGAAGTTACAATCAACTACGTTATTACAGATGTTGAAAAGAAACGTAAATTTGTTTGCGTAGATACTCACGATATTCCTGTTGTTGCTATTGTTGACCCAGATATGATGAGCTCAATGCCTAAGGGTCTTACAGCATCTACTGGTATGGATGCCCTCACTCATGCTATTGAAGGTTATATCACTAAGGGTGCTTGGGAAATGACAGATATGTTCCATCTTAAAGCTATTGAAATTATTTCAAAGAATTTAAGAGGTGCTGTTGAAAATACTCCAGAAGGTAGAGAAGGTATGGCATTAGGTCAGTACATCGCCGGTATGGGCTTCTCTAATGTAGGTCTCGGTATTGTTCACTCTATGGCTCATGCTTTAGGTGCTGTTTACGATACTCCTCATGGTGTAGCAAATGCTATTTTACTTCCTACAGTAATGGCTTACAATGCTGATGCTACTGGTGATAAGTATAAATACATTGCAAAAGCTATGGGTGTAGAAGGTACTGAAAATATGACTCAGGAAGAATACAGAAAAGCAGCTGTAGATGCTGTTAGACAGCTTTCTATTGATGTAGGTATTCCTGCTGACTTAAAGGACATTGTAAAAGAAGAAGATGTTCAGTTCCTTGCTGAATCTGCTGTAGCTGATGCTTGTGCTCCTGGTAATCCAAAAGACGCAAGTCTTGAAGATATTATTGCACTTTATCATTCATTAATGTAATAAATACTCTCTTGAGTTTTTATAATTTTTCTTCCTTAGTGTTAGAACAAATTAACTTTGTTAATCTGTTTCTTGACAAGCAAGACATCGGATTTATCTTTCCGATTCACTGCAAAAAAGCTGGTGTTCAAATGAGCACCAGCTTTTTCTATGTTTATATTATTTATAATTTAATTTTAAAGCATTTCTGCAAAATACTTATGTACTTCTGTAGAGTCTGTTAACTCTGGGTGGAATGCACTTACAAGCTGATTACCCTGTCTTGCAGCAACAATCTTACCATCAACAATAGATAAAATCTCAACGCCATCTCCGGCCTTTTCAATATAAGGTGCTCTAATAAATCTCATTGGAATTGTAGTATCACCAAATTTTTCTTCTGTAGAGAATGAACCAAGCTGTCTACCATAGGCATTTCTCTTTGCAACAATATCCATTGTAGCAAAATGTACTCTGTCGTCATTTTCAATCTTTTTAGCTAAAACCAAAAGACCGGCACAAGTACCAAATACAGGCATACCGTCATTAATTTTCTTAACAAGTGTATCTTGCATATCAAGTTCTCTTGCCAATTTACCAATAACTGTACTTTCGCCACCTGGGATAATAAGACCGTCAAAATCTCTCTCCAAATCTTTCTTTTGACGGATTTCAAAAGTTTCAACACCTATTTTGTTAAGTATATTTTCGTGTTCAATAAAAGCACCTTGAACTGCCAATACTCCAACTTTTTTCATATTATTTGCCTCTTTCTGCCATTAAAAGTTCGATTTCATCTTCGTTAATACCAACCATTGCTTCGCCTAAATCTTCTGAAAGTTCAGCAAGTAACTTAGCATCATTGTAGTTTGTAACAGCCTTTACAATAGCAGCTGCTCTCTTTGCTGGGTTACCAGACTTGAAGATACCAGAACCAACGAATACACCTTCTGCACCAAGCTGCATCATAAGAGCTGCATCGGCAGGAGTTGCTACACCACCGGCTGCAAAGTTTACAACAGGAAGTCTCTTGTTATCGTGAACATACTTTAATAAGTCATAAGGAACACCTAATTCCTTTGCGTTGTTGTAGAGTTCGTCTTCGCTAAGAGAACCAATTCTGCGAATTTCGCTGTTCATCTTTCTCATATGAGTTACAGCCTGTACAATATCGCCTGTACCAGGTTCGCCCTTTGTTCTAATCATTGATGCACCTTCAGCAATTCTTCTTAAAGCTTCGCCTAAATCCTTTGCACCACAAACGAAAGGAACATCAAACTTAGTCTTGTCAATGTGGTAAACATTGTCTGCTGGAGAAAGAACTTCACTTTCATCAATGTAGTCAATTTCAATAGCCTGTAAAATCTGAGCTTCTGCAAAGTGACCAATTCTAACCTTTGCCATTACAGGAATAGAAACAGCTTCCTGAATACCCTTAATCATCTTAGGGTCGCTCATTCTTGATACACCACCGGCTGCTCTAATATCAGCAGGAATTCTTTCAAGTGCCATAACAGCACAAGCACCGGCTTCTTCAGCAATCTTTGCCTGTTCAGGTGTAGTAACGTCCATAATTACGCCACCCTTTAACATCTGAGCTAATTCGCAATTTAATTTATATCTTGACATAATACAATAACCTCCGAAAATAAATTGATTTTTATTTGAAATATGGTTATAATTATACATAAATCTGATATTAAATAAATATCCAGTTTTTAACTTTTTAATAAGGTCAGTTTTTAATTGTATTTACTAAAAAAGGAGAATTATGTATGTTTACCTGTAACTTAGACCCAAAAAGTAAAGTTCCTCTTTATCAACAACTTTACGAATATATACAAAATTCTATTAACAACGGAGAATTAAAAGCTGAAGAAAAATTGCCTTCAAAAAGGAAGTTATCTCAGCACCTTAAAATAAGTGTTATTACCATTGAAAATGCTTATGAACAGCTGATTACAGAGGGTTATATTTACTCCAAACCTCAAAAGGGATTTTATGTTACAGATATAGACAATACCTCTCCTATTAAAGCTCCTGTTCATAATGAATTTCAACCTGTAATACCGGAAAAAACTTTACCTTATGAATTTAGAACAAATTCAGCTGATATTAACAGTTTCCCCTTTTCGACTTGGGCTGGTTTAATGAGGGAAGTTCTTCGTGACCAGGATAAAAAATTACTTGAAAAAGGCAATCCGAAAGGTTTGTATACTTTACGCCGAGAAATTGCCATTTATCTAAAAGCCTATAGAAATATTTCTGTCAGTGCAGACCAAATTATTGTTGGTGCAGGAAGTGAATATCTAATAAACATAATATTACAGCTACTAGGCAAAAACAGAATTTATGCAGTAGAAAATCCCGGCTATCATAAAATAGCTAAAATTATGGAGGCAAACGGCATTGAACCAAAATATATACCTTTAAATGATGACGGTATCAATATGAATGAACTTATAAATTCAAAAGCCAATGTACTCCACATTACGCCCTCTCATCATTTCCCGTTAGGTATCGTTACTCCAGTAAAAAAGCGAAATGAAATATTAAACTGGGCATATAACACAGATAGCTACATAATAGAGGACGATTATGACAGTGAATTCAGATACACTGGTAGACCTATACCAGCATTACAGTCTTTAGATAAAGGTGGTAAGGTAATTTACTTGAATACTTTTGCAAAAAATATTGCCCCTTCCCTCAGAATTAGTTATATGGTTTTGCCTGAAAATTTAGCTGAAAAATATCAAAATGATTTTAGTTTTTATTCCAATACTGTATCTAGTTTTGAGCAATACACTCTTTCTAAGTTTATGGCAAAGGGAAATTTTGAGCGATACATTAATAAAATGCGTCTTATATACAAGCAAAGGCTAGATACAATTATAAATTCTATTAACAACTGCTCTTTAAAAGAATTTATAACTATAAAAGGTGAAAAAACAGGACTTCATATACTCCTTGAAGTTAATAACGGTATGACAGAAAAGGAACTTGTGGATAAAGCCAGAGAAAATGGGATTTTATTAACAGGTATGTCTCAATTTTTCCACGAAGGTGTTCATAAGGGAAAGCCCACTGTAATTTTAGGATACAGTGGTATAGATACTGTCAACATAGAAAAGGCTTTTAAAATTTTAGAACAAATATGGAAATTTTAGTTTTTTTGTATTATAATAAATTGATTTCACATAAAGGAGGTCATTATGCTTTTTCGAAATATAAAACGTTCCGAAATTTTCTATTTTGAATTTGTTCCTATATGATTTTTCTATATTTAATTTGTAGCTTGACACGTCAAGCCATCGGATTTATTAAAATTATATAGGAGAATTAATATGTCAAAAAGAGAAAAATTAAAGAGATACATAATATTTTTTATAGGTTTATTTTTTAGTTCATTTGGTGTTAGTTTTGTAACAAAGGCAAATTTGGGTACTTCCCCTATTTCCAGTATTCCCTACGTTTTAAGTTTAGCGACTAAGCCAACCCTTGGCGAATACACAATATTCTTCAGCCTTTTCTTAATTGCCTTACAGATATTAATACTTGGTAAAAAGTTCAAAAAGGAAAGTCTTTTACAGATACCTGTTTCAATAGTATTTGGTTATTTTATAGACTTTTCAATGTTTCTTTTAAGCTGGCTTAATCCTGAAAATTATGCCTACAGAGGTGTAGCACTTATTCTTGGTTGTATAATACTTGGTTTCGGCGTGTATGCTGAGGTTATAGCCGATGTTGTTATGCTCCCTGGCGAAGCCTTTGTAAAAGCTGTAACTGTAAGATTTAAAACTGACTTTGGTACTACAAAAGTTTGTTTTGATGCCTCTATGACAATTATCGCCGGTGTTTCAGCTTTCATTATTTTCAATAAATTAAATGGTGTTGGTATTGGTACAATTATTGCAGCACTTATTGTTGGTATTATAGCTAGATTTTTCATCAGAAAACTTGTAGCACTTACAGAACTTCTTCTTGGAAAACCAGAAGAAAGCGAAGAACAGACTTTTTCCAACAATGGAAATATTGTTATTACTATAGCCAGAGAATACGGTAGTGGTGGTAGAGAAATTGGTAAACTTGTAGCACAAAAACTTGGCATTGATTACTACGATACTGAGGTCCTTTCCCTTACAGCACAAAAATCTGGAAAATCTCAGGACTATATTGAAATGAATGACCAGAAAATAACAAGAAACTTATTATTCAATGTTTATAGTCAAGCTGATTTATATTCTTCAAAAGACGAAGACAGTATAAAGAGTATTTTCAAAACTGAGCAGGAAATTATAAAAGAAATTGCAAGCAAGAGTTCTTGTGTAATTGTAGGTAGACTTTCAAACTTCATACTTAAGGATTCAGCTTTTAACGTATTTTTACATGCAAATAAAGATGATAGAATTAAACGTGTAGCAACTCGTGATAACATTACAGAAGCTGATGCTGATAAGAAAATAAACAGAGTAAATAAGGAAAGACACGAACATTGTCGCCTTGTAACTGGTAGAGAATGGGGACTTGCAAAGCATTACGATTTATCAATTAACACTTCCCTTTTCGGCACAGAAAATACAGCCGAATATATTTCACAAATGGCAAAAATAAAATTCTAACATAGCAAAAAGCAGAGGATTTTAAATTCCTCTGCTTTTTTATTTATACCTATATTATTTATTCTTGTTTCTGTTGTAGTTAATAAGACAACCAGCAAGAATAATTTCTCTTTCATCGTCAGTTAATTCACCCATCTTAAGAGTAAATTCCTTCATTTCGCCGTTTCTTACAACATAAGCTGTAAATTCAGACTTCTTATCCTTAATACCCTGAGCAACCTGTGGAATGAATACATAATCGCCATTTTCAAATGGAATATTTTCTTCATCAAAGATAAATGGAAGCATACCCCAGTTAATAAGGTTAGAACGGTATCTCTTAGTAGCATATTCTTTGGCAATATTAGCCCAACCACCGAGAACCTTCTGACAAGATGCAGCCTGTTCTCTTGCAGAACCGTCACCAGGCTTAACAGCGAAAATTGTACTACCAATACCCATTACATCTCTACTAATTGTAAACTTAGTCTTGATTGTATCCATAATAGGCTTAACTTCTGGGAATGCCTGTGATGGGCAGTTACCGGCTTCAATAGCCTTTTCAGCAACCTGTACTTCCTTAGCTCTGCCAACATAAGCAGGGTCTTTTCTTGAAAGTGTAAATTCAGCAAGACCTAAAGGATTTGAACGGTAAGAACTTGTTTCACCAGAAGGAATAAGTTCATCAGTTGTTGTAACAGGGTCAGTAATAAGTGATACAACCTTTACAAGAAGGTTTTCAGGTAAAGCTACCATTTCAGGCCAATCTGTAATGTTTGGACCTAACTTTAATTCAACACTTGTGTCTGCCTTACCAAAGCCCTGATATACTCTATTGTCATATACAGACTTGTTGAAGAAATACTTAGGCTTAGTGAAGTCAACATCAATATTTTCAGCAGAAGTAAGGAAGCCCTTGTTTACTGCTGTAGCTGCAATAGAACGTGCGTCCATAAGAGCAACAGATGCAATCTGACCATTACCCGGCTTAGAACCTTCTCTGTTAGGGAAGTTTCTTGTAGAATGTCTAATACTTAAACCTTCGTTACTTGGAACATCACCTGCACCAAAACATGGACCACAGAATGCAGAACGTACAGTAGCACCGGCATTCATTAACTTAAATATAGAACCATTTTCAACTAACTGCATAAATACAGGCTGACTTGATGGGTATACACTTAAAGCAAAGTCATCAGCACCAATACTCTGACCATTTAAAATATCTGCTACATCACAAATATTATCATATGTACCACCGGCACAACCGGCAATAACACCCTGGTCTACATAAAGTCTGCCGTTCTTAATCTTATCTCTAAGCTTGAAGTGAATATCAGGATTGTTAATAGTCTTAACAGCCTTCTTTTCAACATCAGCTAAAATGTCTTCAAGGTTAGCATTTAATTCATCAATAGTGTATGTATTGCTTGGGTGGAATGGCATAGCAATCATAGGCTTAATAGTTGATAAATCAACATAAACAATGCCATCATAGTAAGCAACAGAACCAGGATTAAGTTCCTTGTAATCTTCTGCTCTATCGTGAACTTCATAGAAATTCTTGATTTCGTCATCAGTTCTCCAAATAGAAGAAAGACAAGTAGTTTCTGTTGTCATAACGTCAATACCATTTCTGTATTCAGCATTAAGATTAGAAATACCGTCACCGATAAATTCCATAACCTTATTCTTAACATATCCGTTTGCAAATACTTCGCCAATAATAGCAAGAGCAACGTCCTGAGGACCTACAAATGGCTGTGGCTTACCTGTAAGGTAAATACCAATAACTTCTGGACGCTTTACATCATAAGTTTGCTGAAGGAGCTGTTTAGCAAGTTCGCCACCACCTTCACCAATAGCCATTGTACCTAAAGCACCGTAACGAGTGTGGCTGTCAGAACCTAAAATCATCTTGCCACAACCTGCCATCATTTCACGCATAAACTGGTGAATAACAGCCTGATGTGCTGGAACATAAATACCACCGTATTTCTTAGCAGCACTAAGACCAAACATATGGTCATCTTCGTTTATTGTACCACCAACTGCACAAAGTGAGTTATGGCAGTTTGTAAGAACATAAGGAATTGGGAACTTTTCCATACCAGATGCTCTAGCTGTTTGGATAATACCAACGTAAGTAATATCGTGACTTGCCATACAGTCAAATTTGATTTTAAGACTGTCCATATTTCCACTTGTATTGTGAGCTTCTAAAATACCATAAGCAATAGTATTCTTTGCAGCTTCTTCCTTAGTAACATTAATGTTCTTAGAAGCAAGCACTTTCTGTGCATCAGCATCATCTTTTACAATTTCTGTGCCGTTTAAGAGATACGCACCAGTATTAAATAATTCTATCATACTTTTTTATCCTCCTGTGTAATCTTAAGAGTAAGTAAAACATTGCTTTTTGAATTTTTTGCATGTGTTATAGCATAATTATACCATAAATATAAAGTTTTTCAACCTAAAAATAGTAATTTTTGCAAGTTTATACTTAAAAAAATTCATTTTTTATAATTTTGAAAATTAATTTTTTTAATCTTTACAATTATTTACTTGCTTTATATATCCTTTCAAGTTATAATAAGATAGATAATTTTTTATCAATCTTTATAATACTATATAAATATGAATGTGTTTTTCTAAAAGGAGCAGATTCTATGATTAGAAAATTAAACAGCCGAGATGCTGGAGATATTGAATATTGTTTACAACAAAAGCCTATGTTCGGGCAGTTTGTTCGTATTTTTATAAAAGATTTGGGTATAGATATAGAGAACTGTAATATTTTTGGATACTATGAAAAAACTAAATTGACTTGTATTTTTTCAGTTGTACTCAATAATCTTATGGTTTATTCTTATGCTGATATTGTTCCGGCAAAGGAGATATTGGACTTTTTAAAAAACCACAATATAAACTTTTCAATAATGAAAGGTGAAGAAAGTATATTGCAACAGTTTACACCTTACGTTAAAGTGGTTACAAAATACGGTACTCTCCTTTGCAAACTATTTAGAGAGGAATTTACACCTGTAGACTATAGTGACATTGTTATTGAAAGAGCTGACTCTAGTAATGTTGATGAAATACTTGGTTTCTTCAATAACACTATTGAATACAAAATGCTTTTAAGCCCAGAAGATACAAAGAAATTTGTAAACTTTGGCTACACATATTTCACTAGAGAAAATGGGAAAATAGTTGCCCTTACAATGTGCAATTATATGAGCCGAGATATTGCAAATATCAGCGTTTTAGTTACTGCTCCAAATGCCAGAAATAAAGGCTATGGCAGTAAATTATTAAGTAAAATTTGCGAAGAACTTTTGAAAATAAGCAACAGTTGTTCCATATGTTATGATGTCATAAACGTTCTCAGTATTTACAGAACTGTCGGCTTTAAAGAAATTGATAAACAGGCAATATATATTGTAATACAGTAAAAGCATTGGCTATGGTGGTATGCCCTCTATGTATTTAGAGGTAGCATATCACTTGTGCCAATGCTTTTTATGAATTATACACATTAAATTTATTTTCGGTGTGTATATCTTTAATTTTTCTTTTTAAGACTAATAAACTTCTTGAATGCCTCTGTATCAGTATTTATAATAAGCTCATCTGGCATTTCAACCTCGTCTAAAAGTTTTTGAACATTAGTAAAATCCCCAACAGAAGTCATATAATGAGCATCACTACCTAAAATTACAGGCATATCCTGTTTTTTACACTCTAAAATAATATCCTTCACTATTTTATCCCCACCTGCTCTTGAACCATTAGGGTCAAGTGATGAATTATTTATTTCCAAAAGTGTATTATAATCTCTGGCAGCTGTTACCAACTTTTTAACATCAATAGGATAACGTGGGTCTCCCGGGTGTCCAATAATATTTACCAAAGGATTTTTAATAACATTTATAAGAGTTTCTGTAAAATCTTCTTCTGATTTTGGGTCGATACAAGGCAAGTGTAAACTTGCAATAGCTATATCCAAATTTTTGAGTATTCTCTCTGACATATCCACTTTTCCTGTGCTGTCCAAAATATTAAGCTCAATACCCTTTAAAACTCTTACACCTTCAATATATTCAGGCAAAATTCTTAAATTCAAAAAATGTAAATATCCACAACTTCCCGGCATTTTAGGTGCGTGGTCTGTCATACCAATAATTTCAAGACCTATTGACGCAGCATATTTTGCATTTTCTGTTACTGTGCTATATGCGTGTCCACTTGAAACTGTATGAGTATGTGTATCAATTTTGTATTTATTCATATTTATTACTCCTATCCAAATTTTTCTTGTATACAAAGCTATGTGTTTTGTAGTATACTTGAACTAAACTACAAAGGAGGTCAAAACCCAATGAAAAAGCTAGAAACCATAACAACAACTGAATATAAGGTAACAGATATAGTTTGCAACGGTTGTGGCAAGCCTATACCTCAAGACAAGTACGGCCATAAAGCAGACTGTCTTTCAGTTGATAAGGAATGGGGTTACGGTTCTTGCTTTGACGGCGAAAATCATAGCTTTGACCTTTGCGATGAATGTTATAGTGAAATCATTAAAAATTTCAAAATACCTGTTGAAAAACACTAATATGATTATAAAACTAAAATTTTATTTTTGCAATTATATTTAAAGGCTGTACCTATGCAATATTGCATAAGATACAGCCTAAAATTGTTATTCCTCAGATTTATTATTTTCTTCTGAAATACTTTCTTCTTTCTTTTCCTCTTTTTCAGGGAAATCCACATACTTTTTAAGAATATCCATAAATTCCTCGCCGGAAATTGTTTCCTTTTCGAAAAGGAAGTTACTTATTTCTTCAAGGGCAGTTTTCTGTTCTTCAATAATATTCTTAGCCTTTATATGACAAGTTTTTATTACATCTAAAACAGCCTTATCAACTTCTGCAACTGTATGTTCTCCTACAAGAGAAACCTTTGTACCGTCAAGGTATCTATTTTCCACATTTTCAAGTGCCATCATATCAAATTCATCACTCATACCATAGAGAGTAATCATATTTCTGGCAAGTTTTGTTGCCATTTCAATATCATTACTTGCACCGGTAGTAATAGAATTAAACTCTATTTCTTCGGCACTTCTACCGGCAAGATAAGTTACTATTTTAGCAAGTATTTCTTCCTTGCTCATTAAATATCTTTCTTCTTCCGGCATCTGCATTGTGTAGCCTAAAGCACCCATTGTTCTAGGAATAATTGTAATTTTCTGAACAGGCTGAGAATGATTTTGAAGTGCTGCTGCAAGAGCATGTCCAACTTCGTGAACTGCAACAACTCTCTTTTCCTTTTCACTAAGTATTCTATCTTTCTTTTCCTTACCGGCAATTACAACTTCAACTGATTCCATTAAATCCTCTTGAAGTACCTTTTCTCTACCCATTCTTACTGCTCTTAATGCTGCCTCGTTCACAATATTTGCAAGGTCAGCACCTGTAGCACCACTTGTAGCAAGGGCAATTTTTTCATAGTCAATGTCACTATCCATTTGTACCTTAGCAGCATGTACCTTTAATACATCAACTCTACCCTTTAAGTCAGGAGCTTCAACAATAATTCTTCTGTCAAATCTACCAGGTCTTAAAAGTGCCTTATCAAGTACCTCAGGTCTGTTAGTTGCTGCAAGTATTACAACCCCATTAGAAGTATCAAAACCGTCCATTTCAGACAAAAGCTGGTTAAGTGTCTGGTCATTATTTCCTAATCTGTTGTCACGCTTTGCACCAACAGCATCTAATTCATCAATAAATACAATACAAGGTGCATTTTCCTGTGCTGATTTAAAAAGCTCTCTAACTCTTGATGCACCAACACCAACAAACATTTCTTCAAAGTCTGAACCTGAAAGTGACATAAATGTTACTTTTGCTTCTCCGGCAACAGCCTTTGCAAGTAAAGTTTTACCGGTACCGGGAGGTCCTACAAGTAAAGCACCTTTTGGCTGTTTAGCACCAATTTTATTGTACTTTGTAGGGTTATGAAGAAAGTCAATAATTTCCTGTAAAGACTCTTTTGCCTCGTCCTGTCCTGCTACATCGGCAAATGTTACACCTGTAGTTTTTTCCATATAAACTTTGGCATTGGACTTTCCAAATCCACCAAGTCCTCCACCCATATGCTTAGCCATAAGTCGCATAATAAATGTGAAACCAAGATACATAATCAAAAGTGGAAGTATCCAAGACAATGCAAATGAAATGATTGGAGAATTATACTGTATAGGAGCATAAAACTCAACATTCTTTTCCTTTAAAAGTTTTACAAGCTCGTCATCGCCAACTCTACCTGTGTAGAATACTGTTGCACCATTTACTAGCTTTTGGTCACCGTCTTCCAACTTATCCTTATAAGGCTTAACAATGAGTTTATCACTTTGGAACTCAACGGATTCAACCTTACCTTCTTGTACTAACTTTATAAATTTACTATATTCCAATTCGCTTTGACTTCTTGCTGTCATTACAACAGAAAAAACGTTAAAAGCAAATGTAATAAGCAAGGATATTACAAGAATACGAATAAAGACTTTACTATCGCTATTATTTTTGGAATTGTTGCTGTCATTTATTCTATTATCTTTTGCGTTTTCATCCATAAAAACAACTCCTTTCATTTCTAACTATTTTAATACAAAAGACAGCACAATTCAATATTACCCAAAGTAAATTTATATTTTCTTAATATTTGTATTCTTATAATAATGACTAAGTATATCTATATATTTTGTTCCATTATTAGCCATATAAACTGCTCCGTATTGACTCATACCAACTCCATGACCATAGCCCTTTGTTTTAAAAACTATGTCACTTCCATTTCTAGTTATAGTAAAGTCACAGGACTTTAAATGAAATGTTGTTCTTATTTTTTCGCCTGAAAATTCTTTTCCACCAATAGAAACAGTCGCCACATACCCTGCACTTGTTCTTTCCTTTATAGCTATATTTTCAGAACCAAATATACTTTTTACAGTTTTTGCTGAAACAGTTACAGTGCCATTGTAATAAGGTGAATATTTGTCCCCTGTTGACTCAACACTGGTTAAATATTGCAAATCTTGTCCCCAAACATCTTTGCAATTTTCTGTTTCTCCATTGGAAGTAGAACAAAATACTGCTAATATTGGCTCGTTATTGTATTCCAAAATTTCTCCCTGTGTTGCATTTACACATTGACTTATTTTTTTATAATTTTCATCAAAGGATTTTCCCCACATTTTTTTCATTTTATCAACAGAAATATAGTTTTGCTTTAATTTAGTATAGTCAAAATTTTTATTGCCATTAGCACCTCTTACTGCATAGGTTCTCGATGCAACAGCCTGTGCCTTTAAAGCCTCATAGGGAAAAGATACTGACATTTCCCCTGCCACAACACCTATTACATAATTTTCTAACTTATCATCTCTTTGGGTCTGAATATTTTCCGTAACTTTGTCTTGCTTTTCTTCTTTGGTTTCAACTATTGAACAAGCCGGTATTTCCACCTTGTTGTTATTGCTAACACCAAGACCTATTGCAATTAATAAAGACAGTAATATTTTTTTCACATTATCACCTCTTTAGAATTTATTGCACAGCCTGTTCATTTATTCTAATAATATCTGCACCTATGCCCCTTAATTTTCCGTCAAAATTTTCATAGCCCCTGTCAATATAGTGAATATCCGTAATTTCAGTTACTCCCTCTGCTCTTAATCCTGTAATCACAAGACCTGCACCGGCTCTTAAATCTGTTGCCCTTACTTTTGCTCCTTTCATTTTTTCCACACCTTTTACAACAGCACATCTTCCTTCTATAGTAATATCTGCACCCATTTTTATAAATTCAGGTACTTGCATAAATCTGTTTTCAAAAACCGTTTCGTTTATTATACCTGTGCCAAGTCCACCACACATTAGCCCCATAAATTGTGCCTGCATATCTGTAGGAAAACCGGGATAAGGCATAGTTTTAATATCTGTGTTTGCTATAAATCCGTCTGAACACACTGTGACAGAATTTTCATCTTCCTTAACTTCAACATCAGCCTCTTTTAGTTTTGAAATAACAGGTCGTAGCTGTTCAGGTATTACATCTTGTATTTTTACATTACCTCCGGCACCGGCAACAGCAATCATAAAAGTACCTGCCTCTATTCTGTCCGGAATTACTCTGTGACAGCAACCACCTAATTCATTTACACCTTTTATTACAATTGTATCAGTACCGGCACCACTTATTTTTGCACCAATGGAATTTAAAAACTTTGCCAAATCCACAATTTCAGGCTCTATGGCACAATTACTTATTGTAGTTTCACCCTTTGCCAAAACTCCTGCCAGCATTATATTTTCAGTTGCACCTACACTGGGAAAATCCAAATATACATCATTACCCTTTAACTCTTTTGCCTCAATATTTACCATACCTTGCTCAATGTTACATTCTGCACCAAGACTTGTAAAACCCTTTAAATGCAAATCTACTGGTCTTAAACCGATACTACAACCTCCCGGCATAGGCATAACGGCCTTACCAAATCTACCTAACATAGCTCCTGCCAGCAAAAAAGATGCTCTTATGTCCCTTGCTTTTTCATCTCTTGCAATTTGATTAAAAACTTCATTACAGTATATACTAAGACTGTTATCAAAATTTACTTCTGCACCACAATCTCTAAGCAATTGCACCATAATTTCCACATCAGTTAATTTTGGAACATTTTTAATTTCACATTTTTCTCCCGTCAGTAAACAGCCAGCCATTATAGGCAAAACTGAGTTTTTTGCACCACCAATTTCAACAACCCCTGAAAGATTTTGACTTTTTGTAACTATATATTTTTCCATATTCACGCCCCATTCTATTGTTTTATATTTTTATTGTTGCCACAAAAAATCAAATCAACACTTGTAATCTTTAGAAAAATATTTTTTGTTATTGACAAATTTTACCTAAAGTGATATACTATACTTAACTTAAAGAATAATAATTATTATTTAGGAGGTATGATTTATGGAATTAAAGGGTTCAAAAACAGAAAAAAATTTAATGACAGCTTTTGCTGGTGAGTCTATGGCTCGTAACAAGTATACATACTTTGCAAGTACAGCTAAAAAAGAAGGTTACGAACAGATTTCAGCTATTTTCCTTGAAACAGCTAACAACGAAAAGGAACATGCTAAATTGTGGTTCAAGCTCTTAGACGGTATTGGCAATACTATGGATAACCTTAAAGCTGCAGCTGCCGGCGAAAACGAAGAACATACAGATATGTACCCAACTTTTGCAAAGGAAGCAAGAGAAGAAGGTTTTGACGATATTGCAAAACTCTTTGATTTAGTTGCAAAGATTGAGGCTCATCACGAAGAAAGATACAAGAAGTTAATTGACAATATCAATAATAGCACTGTTTTCAAATCAGAAGGTAAAAAGTTATGGATTTGCCGTAACTGTGGTCACATTCACTATGGAGAATCTGCTCCAAAGGTATGTCCAACTTGTAAGCACCCTCAGGCTTACTTTGAAATTATGGCTGAAAATTTCTAATATATACTTTTGACACTATAAAAGGCCCTGTGAAAAAACCACAGAGCCTTTTTTGTACCCTTTTCAGTTACAGGAAGTCAAACATTTCCTGCACAATTTAGCACTTGCTGTCGCAACCACCACAGCCACAGTTTGAATTATTTCCACAGCAGCAGAAAAGAAGAATAATGATAATAATCCAGCAATTGTCCATACCGTTTTCACAGCCACAACCACAGTTGCCGAAGTTACCAAATCCGTTTTCGCCACAGCCACAGAATAATAAGATTAAAATAATCCAAAGGCAGGAATTGTTATTGAAGTTCATAAATTAAATACCTCCATAATTTTGAGTACACTTAATTCTATGAACTATTTCTAAAAAATTGCCTGTCCTGTAAAAAAATATTTTTAATTGTCACTCCTTGTCCGATTTATCATAATGGGAAAACTCATCTTCATACTTTTTCTCTAAATGCTTTCTATATTTTCCTGTAATAAAATAGACAACAGCAAAACAACCTATAAACAACAAGTAATTTAATCCACTTTCAACACCAAAATTTTTCTTAGTATGCCATATATACAAATATCCCAAACTAACAAAAGCAATTACAACTATAGCATAAATCCATTGTGTACTTTTCTTTCTTCCCTTTTCACTATTCCACATATTTATTTTAAGCATAGCAGTTCTTATAAGCTGATAAATAGGAAATGCCACAACTATAATATACTCAGTAATAATATCATTAAATCCACAGCCAAAATAGAATACTTTTATCAAAATAGACAGTATAACTCCATAATATACAATTAAAGAAAATTCAGCTCTGACCTTGTTTATGCCATTTATAATTTTTTCATCTTTCATTTTTTACCTCGCAAAATTTTATAGTTTAACTTGTCAAGACGTCGAATTTATCTTTCCAATCATCTTAAAAAAGATTCTTGAAAACAAGAATCTTTTCTAATGTAAGTATCTCAAAAACTGTATTAAATAATCTCCAGATAAATCAGTTTCATCCATATCTAATTTTCTTTTACCAAATTTTATAAAACCATTGTTTTGATAAAAATTCAAAAGAAACTCTTTATCTTCACATTCTAAATATGTAAATTTTCCTCCTGCTTCTCTTTGAATGGAACGCACTTTATCTATTGCTAATCCTAATAATTCATTTCCCTTAATCAAGGTATCATTTCCATTAGCAAAATTTTTTCCTAATTGACCAATCAATATTGCAGAAATGGTACACTTTCCATCTATAACTTCATTATTAGCAAATTTAGTAGCTTTTGACCACATATTTTTTGATAGTAAATCCCTAAAAAGTATTATACTCTTTGTTGTTAATGTATAATATCCAACAAATTCCCTTACATTTCCAAACTCTTTCGAACAAGACTCCCAAAATACCAAATGGGTACTGCTTATACCATGTTTTGTAAATTCAATAGCCTTATCTCGAATAAAAATTTCAACATCCTTATTCATTGGGCACTCAAAAGAAGAAAGGATGCTTTTAGTAGCATCCTCTCCCATTTGCTCCACCAAATCTTTTAAATTTATCGAAATAAATCTTTGTTTTATCTGCAAATCAATCATAGTCACTTCATATTAAAAAATCTTTTGATTTCTTCTCCCTTTAACTCTACACAATCTATATCTAATGTTTTCCTATTGAAGTTGTCTTCTTCTGATTTTACTATTGAGATTTCGAGAGCATTAGCAAACTCTCGACTTAATTTCTTTGTCTTAATTTCAACATCTTTCAATAAACTTTTTGTTGCCATACTCTACACCTCCTTGAAAGATATTATCTCCCTTTATTACATTATATATTCTATTTTATTATTAGTCAATAAATTTACATCAAGTGAAATAAATATGTTTTATTCACTTCATACCCAGCATAAGAATAAATTGAGGTGATACAATGAATGAAAAAGCTATAGCTTATGTATATGGAAGTGCAGAATATCCTCGCCTACAAGGCAGAATTACATTTCATCAGATACAAGACGGTGTTTTAATAACAGCAGAGGTTCATGGGCTACCTGTGGAACAAAACTGTTCCGGTGGAGTTTTCGGTTTCCATATTCACGAAGGTAATGCTTGTACAGGAAATGAAAATGACCCTTTTGCAAATGCAGGAGGTCATTACAATCCTACAAACTGCCCTCACCCATATCACGCCGGAGACTTGCCACCACTTTTTTCAAACAATGGATATGCCTTTATGTCAGTTTTAATAAACAAATTTACTGTAAATGAAATAATAGGAAGAACAGTTATAATACATTCACAACCTGACGATTTTACAACACAGCCTAGTGGAAATTCAGGCAAAAAGATAGCTTGTGGAGAAATAATAGAACAATAATTCAAAACAAAAAGGGTATTCGTAAACATATCTACGAATACCCAATTTTATTAACTATTCAAATTTTTATTATTATTTGAATTTCCACCTACAAGGTCACCCCAAGAGACTGACCCTCCTGTACCTACTCCAGCATTACTAAGTTTCATTACACTATCTTTCTGCTTAAATACAATAATATCTATACTTGGTTTCTTATAATTTTTCATATTGTATTCCCCCTATCAATTGTTACTTGTCTGGTCAATAATATCGCTTATACTAAAACTCTGTGATGGGCCATAAATCTTACGCTCGCCCTGTTGAATTATCCAATAAGGCTTTAGTGTTATTTCTGTATTAAAATCACTATTTGGAATATCATTTACAACTAAAGCAAAGAAATATTTTGAATCTGTATCAAACACTTCACCAGCATTATCATATAGTTTTTGGCTATCTCCGACATTAGCAATTATAGAATTATAAACAGTTGTTGTATTTTTAGATATTGTATTACCATTTATACTAATATCAAATCCAACTTCATTATAATTTACAGAATCTACTGATGATACAATTCTAAGGGCAGTTGATTCACTTTCAGAAGTTGTATTTACTGGAATTTGGTATCTAATACCTAAAACATCTTTACTTACAAATTTGGCAAAAGCTAATCCCTTATTTTCCTCATAGGTTGTGCTATATGTATCATCTGTATACCAACCAGCAAATATCTTATTACTATCTGATGTTTGTGGCACATTGTCATTACTGTCATCTATATAGTCACTAACCTCATAATAGCCATCTTTAACAGAAACTCCATACTTGTAATCTGATGTACTATCTTCATTATATTTTGGAGCATATCCATTTGCACAATATTCATCTGGAACTGCACTTTCAAATGAACCGCCTGATACACTTATTACACCATTATTTATGGACCTCCAAGTTTTAATATTATGTGTACCGCCTGTTATTTCTACTGTTGGTACTATTCCATTACTAAGGTATGCTCTTGCATACACATTTCCTGTTACTATTGCACTTCCACCTATACTTGTTTTACTACTTTCTGTATAAGATAATGTGTATATAGTACCTGTTATAGTACCACCTGTTATTTTTGCCTCTGTCCAATTCTGTATTGCTGATTCTTTTTCTGATGCTATAGTTCCCCCTGTTATTTCTAACACACCAAATTCATCATTTTTTATAGCTATGAAATTATCCTGTTCTATTGTTCCTCCAGCTATTATAAGTTTATTTGCTGTATTTGAACTATTTCCACCATTTCTTATAAGTGATGAACCATTACTATTTGCTGTATTGTTATAAACCTTACCACTTTCTATGGTCATTGTTCCCTGATTGTCTATAACATAATAGCCACCTATGTTTTCATCTGAACGCTTTATTGTTCCTGTCTGTTCTGCACTACTATCTTTTATTGTTACTGTACCATTATTTAGTATTGTAGCCTTGTTATTTTCTACTACTTTACCATTTTCGTCTTTTGTATCAGTACCACCGTCAATTACTTTTCCATTTAAGTCTAATACAATATTTTTATCACTTGGAATTGTTATATTTTCCTGTGTGTCTTGTAATAACTTAACTGTTTCATTTTCATTGGCATTGTTTATAGCTTCCTGTAATGTACTGTAGTTTTTATCCCCAACTTGAACTACATTGTTTTCAACTGTTTCCCCAAAAGTTATACAAGGAGCAAAGCTCATAAGCATTGTAAAAGCTACAAAAAAAGCTACAATCCTTGATAATTTCGTTTTTCTTACCATAATAACTCACCCTTTCTTAACAGTTTTATAATATTTTGTTATAGAATTAAGAAAATTTTAATACATTTATTTACAGAATTAATAATTTTTCTTAATTCTTGATTTAATTCTATCATATATATTTATTAGTATTGTCTACATTTGTATACAAAACCTAAAGCATATTAATATATAATCATAATGAGTTAGTAACTGGTAAATTATTACAAGATATTATCAAAAATTTTATAGATTAAGCTCTTAATACTATTACAAGTTACTTTTTTAATTAATTTAAGTATGAAAATATATGGTGATTAAATGCTCAATGCTAAAATAGTAGGACAAGTTATTTGTGAATTAAGAACTAAAAAAGGACTATCTCAGGAGGTAACAAGTGGTCTTGCTGGTATATCAAGAACCCATTTAAGTATGATAGAAAAAGGTAGAAGAAAGCCAAATCTTGATACTATTTTTAAAATATCTGAAGCATTAAATGTTAGTCCTAGTGAAATAGTAAAAATAATTGAAGAAAAAAATAAACTATACACAAAAAATTTATAAATATAGATTTAGATATACGCGATGATGCCTCTAAAACAGTTTTCGTCTGTTGTGAGGTTTTTTTATTATGTAGAAATATTTTTTTAATTTAATTAAACGACAATAAACCCTGTTTCAATTTTGAAACAGGGTTTATTTACTAAACAAAACAACTATAAATAGGCAATTTACTACTTATTATTCACTAAATTCGCCAAATTTTCTAAATCTCTCATATCTTTCCTTTAAGAGAGTTTCTAAATCCTTTGACTGTAAAATATTAACTTCAATCTCTAACTTAGATTTTAAGAGATTAGCTGTGAAGCCAAAGTCATTCTGGCAACCACCATTAACTTCTTTTATAACCTTTTCGATTACGCCAAGTTCATATAAGTCCTGTGCTGTAAGACGCATAACATCAGCAGCCTCCTGAAATCTCTTAGGGTCTTTCCAAAGAATACTTGCAAAACCTTCAGGACTAAGAACTGAGTAAACACTGTTTTCAAGCATCCATACCCTATCTGTTACAGCAAGGGCTAATGCACCACCACTACCACCTTCGCCAATAACAATAGAAATAGTAGGAACTTTAATTTTAGCAAGTTCAAAAAGGTTTCTGGCAATAGCTTCACCCTGACCTCTTTCCTCTGCACCTACGCCACAGTATGCACCACTTGTGTTAATAAAGCAGATAACAGGTCTATTGAACTTTTCAGCCTGTTTCATAAGACGGAGAGCCTTTCTGTAGCCCTCTGGATGAGGAGAACCAAAATTTCTTTCGATGTTTTCCTCCATTGTCTTACCCTTCTGAATACCAATAACAGTAACAGGTACACCATTTAAAGATGCAATACCACCAACAATAGCCTTATCGTCAGCAAAATTTCTGTCACCATGGAATTCAATAAAATCTTCAAAAATATGAGTTATATAATCAAGAGAGGTCGGTCTGGATACCTTTCTTGCAATTCTGACTCTGTCAAAAGCCTTAGGCATTTTCAGCACCGCCTTTCTTGCAATTATGTAATTTCAAAATAGTCATTAATGTCTGAGGTAACTGTTCTCTATCTACAATAGCATCTACGAAGCCATGGTCAAGAGAGAATTCAGCAGTCTGGAATTCATCTGGAAGTTTCTGCTTAATTGTACCTTCAATAACACGTCTACCGGCAAAACCAATAAGAGCCTTAGGCTCAGCAAGTATAATATCCCCAAGCATAGCAAAACTAGCTGTTACACCACCTGTTGTTGGGTCAGTAATAACTGTAATATAAAGTAAACCTGCTTCTGAATGTTTTGCACAAGCAGCACTAATCTTAGCCATCTGCATAAGAGAAACAATACCCTCCTGCATTCTAGCACCACCAGAACAAGTGAATACAATAATAGGAAGTCTGTTTTCTGTAGCATACTCAAAAGCTCTAGTAAGCTTTTCGCCTACAACAGAACCCATTGAACCCATAAGGAAAGTAGAGTCCATAACAGCTAAAACTGTTTCGTATCCACCTATTGTACACTTACCGGTACGGATAGCATCCTTAAGACCTGTCTTTTCCTGTACAGACTTAATCTTTGTCTTGTAGTCAGGGAAGTTAAGAGGGTCCTTTGCTTCCATATTTATATCAAATTCAACAAATGAATTTTCATCAGCAATAGTCTTTACTCTATCCTTTGAATTAAGTCTAAAGAGCTTAGCACACTTTGGACAAATCTTTAATCTGCCTAAAGCCTTTTTCTCTAAGATATTGCCACAAGATGGGCATTTAATACAACCTGCAGGAACTTCTTCCTTTACAGCTTCCTTTGATTTATCCTTAGAAGATTCTTTTGCCTTTTCAGCAGGAGTAAGGTTATCCTTAATTGCTTCTACTGTATTTTTAAGTGCTTCCACATCAGGCAATTTAAAATTTTCAAATAGTTTCATTTTGCATCTCCTTAAAACATAAATGTCATTTCAGCCTCTGCAACCTTTTTATCGCCTACATAAGCAATGCCCTTACCAATACCAGCCATTTTCTTGAGCTTAACAATTTCAACTTCAAATCTAAGTGTATCGCCAGGAGTTACCTTACCTCTGAACTTAGCCTTGTCAATACCACCAAAGTATGCAATCTTGCCCTTATTTTCTTCCATAGAAAGAATTGCAACAGCACCAGCCTGTGCCATAGCTTCAATAATGAGAACACCTGGCATTACAGGTTCCCCTGGGAAGTGACCCTGAAAGAAGTTTTCGTTCATTGTTACATTCTTAATAGCAGTAATCTTTTTACCTTCTTCAAGTTCAAGAACTCTGTCAATAAGGCAGAATGGATAACGATGAGGTATAATTGACTGAATTTCTTTAATATCCATCATATTATTAGTCCTCCCACTTCTTTAAACATAATACAGCATTGTGACCACCAAAGCCTAAAGTATTACTTAAAGCATACTTAATATCTCTTTCAACACCCTTGTTTGGAGTGTAGTTTAAGTCACATTCTTCATCAGGAACTTTGTAACCGATTGTTGGTGGAACAAAGCTATTTTCAAGAGCTAAAACAGATGCAACAGCTTCAACTGCACCAGTAGCACCTAATAAGTGACCTGTCATAGACTTAGTTGAGCTAATGTTAATATCCTTTGCATAGTCACCAAAGCAAGTCTTAATAGCTAAAGTTTCTGCTGCGTCATTAATGTGTGTACTTGTACCATGAGCATTGATGTAGCCTACTTCTGTCTTTTCAATACCAGCTTCGTCCATAGCAGCTTCCATAGCCTTAACAGCACCGTCGCCATCAAGTAATGGGCTTGTAATATGGTTAGCATCACAAGTTGAACCATAACCAACAACTTCTGCTAAAATCTTAGCACCTCTAGCCTGAGCAGATTCAAGAGATTCCATAAATACTGCACCAGCACCTTCACCCATAACGAAACCACCTCTTTCCTTATCGAAAGGAATAGATGCTCTGTCTGGGTCTGTGCTTGTAGAAAGTGCCTTTAATGCTGCGAAACCACCAATACCAAGTTCGCAAATAGATGCTTCAGAACCACCGGCAATAATATAATCTGAATAACCATGCTTAATATTTCTGAAAGCCTCGCCGATACAGTTTGTACTTGATGCACAAGCTGTTACAACATCAATACAAGTACCTCTTGCACCAAAACGGATTGCAATATTACCTGCTGCCATATTACTTATAGCCATAGGAATAAATAATGGAGCAATCTTGTTGATACCTTTTTCTACAAGTCTTCTACCCTGTTCTTCGATTGTAGTTAAACCACCAATACCAGAACCGAAAACTACACCAAACTTATGCTTGTCAATGCTTTCAAGGTCAATACCTGACATCTTAACTGCTTCATCAGCAACAGCCATACCATAGATACTGAACATATCAAGTCTTTTAGTTTCTTTCTTTTCAACAACTGTTGTTGGGTCAAAGTTCTTTAATTCACCGGCACAAACTGCCTTACTCTGAACAGCTTCTGTGTCAAACTTAGTAATATGGGCAATACCATTCTTACCATTCTTAAGACCGTCCCAAAATTCAGCTGTGTTATTTCCAATAGGTGTTAATGCACCAATACCTGTAATTACTACTCTTCTTTCCATTAAATAAATCCTCCTTAACCTATTACCATACCGCCGTCAACTCTGATTACCTGACCAGTAATATACTTAGACTTAGCAAGGAATACGGCTGTTTCTGCAATTTCTTCCGGCTGACCAAATCTCTTTAAAGGAATATTTGATAAAATACTTTCCTTCATCTTATCAGCTAAAACATCTGTCATATCTGTTGCAATCATACCTGGTGCAATAGCATTACAAGTAATATTTCTTGGAGCAAGTTCCTTAGCTACTGAATAAGTCATACCAATAACACCGGCTTTACTTGCAGCATAGTTTACCTGACCAATATTACCAGCTACACCAATAACAGAACTCATATTGATAATAGCACCACTTTTTTGCTTCATCATAATCTTGCTAGCATGCTTCATCATATTGAAACAACCCTTAAGATTTGTATTAATAACAGCATCAAAATCTTCTTCGCTCATTCTCATCATAAGAGTGTCACGAGTGATACCTGCGTTATTTACAAGTACATCAATAGTACCAAATTCTTCCTTAGCAGCCTCAACTAATTTAAGAGCTTCATCAAATTTGCTTACATCTGCCTGAACAGTAAAGCACTTTACGCCCTTAGCTTCAATTTCAGCCTTTACTTCTTCTGGAGAAGTTGAACGATAATTTAAAACAATGTTACAACCTTCATTTGCAAATGCAAGAGCAATAGCCTTACCAATACCCTTTGCACCACCTGTTACAATAACAGTCTTATCCTTTAACATCCTAAACCTCCACAAGTCTTTTCAAGGGACTTTAAGTCCTCAACATTATATACAGCAACATCTTTGCTAATCTTCTTTACAAAAGAAGAAAGTGTCTTACCCGGACCCATTTCTACAAATGTGTCTACACCTAATTCAATCATTTTTCTTACAGACTGTTCCCACTTAACAGGATTCATAACCTGCTTTGTAAGAATGTCAATAACTTCGTCTTTTGATGGTACTACATCAGCAGTTAAGTTAGTTATAACCGGAATTTCCATATCCTTAATAGTCATATGCTGTAATTCAGCATTAAGCTTTTCAGATGCTGGAGCAAGGAGTGAAGTGTGGAAAGGACCACTAACATTAAGCATAACAGCCTTTCTTGCACCCTTTTCCATTACGATTTCAGATGCCTTTTCTACAGCAGCCTTATCACCGGCAATAGCAATCTGACCAGGGCAATTGTAGTTAGCAATCATACATCTACCAATAGACTTAACTTCGTCACAAGCCTCCTGAATTTTGTCAGCATCTAAGTTAAGAACAGCACACATACCGCCTTCGCCAACAGGAACAGCTTCAGTCATAAAGCGACCTCTTTTTCTTACAAGCTGAACTGCATCTGCAAAGTCAAATGTACCACTTGCAACGTGAGCAGAATATTCGCCAAGACTAAGACCGGCAACATAGTCAGCCTTTAAGCCCTTTTCTTCCATTAACTTAAGTACAGCAACGCTCATTGTAAGAATAGCAGGCTGTGTATATTCAGTTTCATTTAATCTTTCGTCTTCGTTAAAGCAGATGTCACTAATCTTTAAACCAAGTGCCTCATCAGCTTCATCAAAAACCTTCTTTACACATTCAAAATTGTCATAAAGCTCTTTACCCATACCGGCTTTCTGAGCACCCTGACCACTAAAAATAAACGCAGTTTTCATTTCTTCCTCCTGTTATTTTACAAGTTCATTAAACTTTGTCATAATTTCTTCTATAATTTCAGCACAAGATTCTTCCTTGTTTACCATACCGGCAATCTGACCACTCATTACAGAACCATTGTCTACATCGCCTAACTTAACAGACTTCTGTAATGCACCAGTACCAAGCTGGTCAAATCTTGCCATATCCGGATTTTCCTTTGAACCTTCTTCTTTTTCAGCAGCAAGGAAAGCATTAGCAAGCTTATTCTTAATAACTCTTACTGGGTGACCTGTAATCTGACCAGTAATAACTGTTGCAAGGTCATTAGCCTTTAAAATCTTAGCCTTGTAGTTTTCGTGTACTGTACATTCAGTAGCAACAAGGAAACGAGTACCAATCTGTACACCTTCTGCACCAAGCATAAAGCCAGCTGCCATACCTCTACCATCAGCAATACCACCGGCTGCAAGAACAGGAATAGAAACAGCATCTACAACCTGAGGAACTAAAGCCATAGTAGTAAGTTTACCAATGTGGCCACCACTTTCCATACCTTCAGCAATAACAGCAGACGCACCGATTTTTTCCATTTTCTTAGCCTGAGCAACACTAGGTACTACAGGAATAAGGCTAATGCCATGTTCCTTAAACTTGTCCATATACTTAGATGGGTTACCTGCACCAGTTGTAACAACCTTTACGCCTTCCTCACAGACAAGGTTAACAATATCTTCTACAAATGGAGATAAAAGCATAATGTTTACACCAAAAGGCTTGTCTGTAAGTTCTTTACACTTTCTGATTTCTTCTCTAACAATATCTGCAGGAGCATTACCTGCTGCAATAATACCAAGACCACCTGCATTAGAAACAGCAGACGCAAGACTTGCATCAGCAATCCATGCCATAGCACCCTGGAAAATTGGATATTTAATACCTAACATTTCACAAATTCTTGATTTCATTTTTTCACCTGTTAACCTTTCTATATCTTTTTAATTATTTACCATTTAATGAGGGTACTACCCCAAGTAAGTCCACCGCCGAAGCCAGTTATAATTATGTAGTCTCCCTTTTGAATAAGACCCTTGCTATCCATATGCCCAAGAGCAATAGGAATACTAGCAGCAGAAGTATTACCAAATTCATCTACATCAATGAAGAACTTATCCATTGTAGTTTTAAGTTTCTTTGCTACAACTTCAATTATTCTGGAATTTGCCTGATGAGGTACAATATACTTTATATCATCAACAGTCAAATTATTTCTTTCTAAAAGAATACTAACACTCTTTGGAACTGTCTTAGTTGCAAAATTAAATATAGCTCTGCCGTCCATTTCAAGATAATTCTTATTTTCTTCTTCCGGATTGGAAACCATATTTCTGACTTTTCTTTCGCCACCAGTAAGCTTAAGACCGTCTTCACCCTTACTGTGCATATCTTCATCAATGACCCCACTGTCTTCGCTAGGTTCTACTAAAGCACCACCGGCACCGTCACCAAAGAGAACACAAGTTGCTCTATCTGTCCAATCTACAATCTTTGAAAGTGTTTCAGCACCGAAAACAAGAACCTTTTTGTACTGACCACTTTTTACAAATTTATCTGCAACGCTTAAAGCATATACAAAGCCAGAACAAGCTGCACTTAAATCAAAAGCCCAAGCATTTACACAACCTAAAGCCCCCTGAACAATACAAGCCGTACTAGGAGTTGAATAATCTGAAGTAATAGTAGCCACAATAATAAGGTCTATATCTTCTGGATTAGTGTTTGTTTTTGAAAGTAATTTTTTGCCCACTTCAATGCAAAATTCTGATGTATTTTCCCCTGTTGACAAATGACGGCGTCTGATACCCGTTCTGGAAGCTATCCACTCATCATTAGTTTCCACTATAGTGCTAAGGTCATCATTAGTAACAACCTTTTCAGGAACATAATAATCAACAGCCTTTATTCCTGTTCTTATCATTTTATTCTCCTCTATTATATTTTTTTGTCAAAAAACTTGTAAGGCTACCTAAAGCCTCTATAAACATATCAGCCTCATAGTCAGATAAATCCACAATAAGAGATTTTACTAATTCCAAATGAAATCTCTGGTGAACTTTGAAAAGCTGTTTACCCTTTTCTGTAAGACTTAATAAATACACTCGCCTATCTTTTTCATCTCGTATTTTGTTTACATACCCTTTTCTAACAAGATGATTTATAGCAACAGTAAGTGTACCCATTGTAATTTCCAACTTTTCAGCTACTGCAGACATAGTTTTAGGCACATATAGTCCTATTGCATCTACTGTATGTGCCTCGTTTACTGAAACATCTGTCAGCCCACTATCTTTTATGGCTTTTTGCTCCACTCTTGATATATCATTAAAGGCTCCACTAATGAGTCTGTTCAACGTATTTAAAGTATTTTCCACTCAAAAAAGCCTCCTATTTATAAAAAGTTTGATATTCAAAGTATATCATTTTTACCCTTAAAAGTCAATAGTTCAGCCTATATACAACCACCTATACAACCTATAATTTTCCAAATATATTTAGACATCTAAATTTATTTTTTTACAGATTTTTTGTATTTTTTCGTATCTATAAAAAAGAAAAAAAGATTTTTTGGCAAAAAAAAGACTATACTCCTTAGAGAATAGTCCTAAAAAAATTTTACGCATACATTTCCAACAATTTTATAGCAAGCATTAAAGTAAATCTCTCCTCAAAGCTGGATAAATCACAGGAAAGTATATGTTCAATTTTCTTTATTTTATAGTTTATAGTATTTCTGTGTATAAACATTTGAGCTGATGCCTTATTTACACTGGCATTATTATCAAAATAGCATTTTAAGGTCTGATACAAATTTGTGTTGTGAGCCTTATCGTACTTTATTATTGGTCCTATTGTTTCATTACAATAGGCTCTTACCTTTTCATCATCTTTTATTTCCAGCAGTATTTCATACTGGCTATTGTTTTCCAATATTTTTCTGGCATTAGCTTTTCCAGAGATTTTATTAGTCTGAGCAGAATGATAGCCCTTACTTAAATTACTTATCCCCTTGAAAACATCTGAAACACCACAAAGAGCCATTGTCTTTATTTTGCCTTGCATTGCTGTAGCTTCACCAAATAAAACACTACTGTTTTTATTACCTAAAATTACAACAACATCTCCACCTACTGAAGTTACAAAAGCAATACTATTCAAACTGGAAATGCACTCATTTACCAAATTTTTAATTTCATCATTCTTAGAGGAAATAGCCAAAACAACATAGTTCATTTCCTCGCTAAAGCCATATTCTGAAAAAAGACTAAAACTATCCTTTGAAAATTCAGGAAGAAACAGAGCCGTATTTACAGCATTTCTAAAATTCACACTAAATCTTTCGTCTTCTAAAATAGCTGTACTTGATGCCTTTCCAACATCAACAAGCCTGATTTCCCATGGCATCTCAAAAAGAGGAAGTCTGTTTGCATTACAAAAATCCTTTAATTCCTGAGGTATTTCATTAATATATTTACCTGTATTTATTACTATGCCACCTGCTCCGTATTTCAGCATAGCTTTTACAAAACCAAGAAGTGCAACACTGTTGCCATTCATTTTGACCCCAGTTGTAAATACAAGTTCATCTCCAATTATAAAATTAGAAAGAGTTTCGTCTTCGGCAATATGAAACCAACGTATATTTCTGTTAAGCCCTTCAAAGCCTGCCACCTGTGTCAGTTTATAGTCTTTCAACTTATCTAACAACTTCCAAAGATACATACTTGCCACACCCCTTCCCAAAATTTATAAACAAAAAAGGCACAGAAGTAAAACTACTCCTATGCCTCTTTGCATTATTTCTATTTCAATATGTGCATATTATAAATCATTTGTGCTGAAATTTCAAGGCATATTACAATATTTGTGCTGTAGCATAAATTCAAATTTGGTTATTGTAAAAAAGACTATTTTTGTAAATTTTTCTTGCAATTTAAAATTTGTGTGCTACCATATCTATAAGAATATTTTGGAGAGTATTGTTTAATATAAATTTAAAAGGAGATTGTAATATGAATATATTCGATATTTTAGGTCCAGTAATGGTTGGACCTTCTAGCTCCCATACTGCCGGAGCTGTTAGAATAGGCAAAATCAGCCGACTTTTGCTAGGGGAAAAACCTACTGATGCCAATATTTATCTCCATGGTTCATTTGCTCTTACAGGCGTTGGACATGGTACAGATAAAGCTATTGTTGCCGGACTTCTGGGTATGGATACAGACGATACAAACATTCCCAACAGTTTTGAAATTGCCAAAAAAGAAAATCTAAACTATAAAATAAGTACTATTGAATTAAAAGATGCTCACCCTAACACTGCCCTTTTAGAATTAACAGGAGAAAATGGCAGAGAATTAAAAATTGTAGCCTCATCATTAGGTGGTGGCAGAATAAGTGTGGAAAAAATTGATGATATTGAAACTCACTTTACAGGAGAATATCCTACTCTCATTGTTCACAACTTAGACCAACCGGGTCATGTAGCAGAAGTGGCTTCAATGCTTTCTCACAAGTCCATAAATATTGCTACACTTAATCTATATCGAGATAAAAGAGGTGGCTATGCCGTAATGGTCGTTGAAACAGACCAAACTATACCGGAAGATAGTATAAAATGGCTTGAACATTTAGAGGGTGTAATCAAGGTAACATATTTGGATATTACAGGAGGTGGAAAGAATGTTTTATAGTGTAAAAGAGCTGATACAGTCTGCCAAAGAAAGTCGCCGAGAGGCTTGGGAACTAATACTTATGGACGATGCAAACGAAAGAAATGTATCCCAAAAAGAGTCCTTTGAGAAAATGCGTTATATGTGGCATTCAATGAAAAAGTCTGTTGAAAGCTATGACCCTAACTTAGTTTCTCCCTCCGGTTTATCTGGCAAAAACGGTGGAAAAATGGAAAAATATATTCCAGAGTGTGTAAGTGGAGAATTTATAGGAAAAGTTATGGCTACAGCAATAAGTGTTGCCGAGTCCAATGCCTGTATGAAATGTATTGTTGCTGCCCCAACTGCCGGTAGCTGTGGAGTTCTCCCATCTGTACTTGTGCCTTTTGTTGAAAAGTACAACATTGATGAAAATACTGTTTTAAAAGCCCTGTATCTTAGTGCTGGCTTTGGTCAGATTATTGCCCATAGAGCATCTATTGCCGGTGCTGAAGGTGGCTGTCAGGCTGAAATAGGTTCAGCATCGGCTATGGCTAGTGCAACACTGGTATATTTAAGAGGTGGAACTATAGAACAAAGTGCCAATGCCTGTGCCTTTGCTTTAAAAAGTCTTTTGGGTCTAGTTTGTGACCCTGTTGCCGGACTTGTAGAAGTGCCTTGTGTAAAAAGAAATGTAATAGGTGCTGTTAATGCCATAACAAGCTGTGATATGGCTATGGCAGGTATAGAAAGTGCAATTCCTGTTGATGAAGTTATAGATGCTATGAAAGCTGTTGGCGACACTATGCCTTGCTCATTGAGAGAAACCGGTGAAGGTGGTTTGGCAGCAACTCCTACAGGTAAAAAATACGCAGAAAGTTTACCAAAACTATAAAAATTAAGCCCTATAAATTAGATTTACTAACTTATAGGGCATTTTTAATATTAAATCGGAAAGATAAATCCGATGACTTAACTTATTTTGAATTATTTTAAGCTACTTACAAAAGCCTTAATTTCATCAATATTCATTTTAGAGTCAAATATTTTTCTAACAATAGCAGAACCTACAATACAACCGTCTGCAATTTTGTCAAATTTTTCAACATCAGCCTTTGTAGAGATACCGAAACCGATACAAGCAGGAGTATCTGTAGCTTCCTTAACCTTAGCAACAAAGCTGTCAATTCTTGTATCAAATTCTTTTCTGACACCTGTAACGCCAAGAGAAGATACGCAATATACAAAGCCCTTGCTTTCCTTAACAAGCATAGGTATTCTGTCTTCTGATGTAAGTGCTACAAGAGGAATCATATATACATTTGTTTCATCTAAAAGTGGCTTTAATTCGTCATATTCTTCATAAGGAAGGTCTGGCACAATAAGACCGTCAACATCTGCATCAACACAGAGTTCAACGAATTTTTCCTTACCAAAACCAATAATAGAGCTATAGTAAACCATAATTACTAATGGAATTTGGCTATTCTTTCTTACATTCTTTACAATCTTAAATGTATCTTCAAGTCTAAAACCACCGGCAAAAGCTCTAAGACCAGCAGCCTGAATAACAGGACCGTCAGCAAGTGGGTCAGAATATGGAATACCAAGTTCGATAATATCTGCACCGGCTTCTTCAAGGGCATAGACTAATTTTTCACTATCCTCAACACTAGGGTCGCCACAGCAAATATAAGGTATAAGTGCCTTTTTGTTTTCTTCCTTTAATTTCTTAAATCTTTCATCTATTCTATTCATATCCAATTAAATCTCCTTTCCAAGATACTTTGCAACTGTGTGAACATCTTTATCGCCTCTACCAGAAAGACAAATAACAGCTATTTCATCTTTGCCCATTTTAGGAATTTCTTTAACAGCACCGGCTAAAGCGTGTGAACTTTCAATAGCTGGCATAATACCCTCTGTTCTGCAAAGCATCTGGAATGCGTCAATAGCCTCATCATCAGTTACAGAAGTATAACGAACTCTGCCTATATCGTGAAGATATGCGTGTTCTGGACCTACACCTGGATAGTCAAGACCGGCACTAATAGAATATACTGGAATTACACAGCCGTCATCGTTCTGCATAATGTAAGTTTTCATACCATGGAGAACACCTGTTCTACCACCACTAAATGCTGATGCGTGTTCGCCAGTTTCAATACCACGACCGGCAGCCTCAACACCTACAAGTTCAACATTCTTGTCTTCAACAAATGGATAGAACATACCTATTGAATTTGAGCCACCACCTACACAAGCAAATACTCTGTCAGGAAGTCTGCCTTCTTTTTCAAGAACCTGTTTTCTAGTTTCATCGCCAATAATTCTCTGGAAATCTCTTACCATTGTAGGATATGGATGAGGACCTACAGCTGAACCAATGATATAGAAAGTATCTTCTGCTCTTGCAACCCAAGTTCTGATAGCCTCATTTGTTGCATCTTTTAATGTACCAGTACCAGTAGTAACAGGAATAACCTTAGCACCTAATAATTCCATTCTGAAAACATTGAGCTTCTGTCTTTCAATATCTTCAACGCCCATATAAACTTCACATTCCATACCGAAAAGAGCAGCTACTGTAGCTGTTGCAACACCGTGCTGACCTGCACCAGTTTCAGCTATAACCTTTGTCTTTCCCATATGCTTTGCAAGTAAAGCCTGTGCAAGGGCATTGTTAATTTTGTGAGCACCTGTGTGGTTTAAGTCTTCTCTCTTTAAATAAACCTTAGCACCACCTAATTCTTTTGTAAGTCTTTCGCAATATGTAAGAGCAGATGGTCTACCAACATATTCCTTCATATAATACATAAACTCATTTTTAAATTCATCTGTAAAGCAATATTCTTCATATTCCTTTTCAAGAACTTTCAAAACTGTCATAAGTGTTTCTGGTACATACTGACCACCGTACTGACCAAAGTCTTTTTCTAATTTCATTGTACAATCCTCCTAGTATTTTAAACTTTCCACAAATTCTTTTATCTTATCATAATTCTTAAATCCATCTACTTCTACAGAAGAACTTAAATCAATTATGTTTGGACTAACTTTTTCAATAGCATCATTTACATTAGCTGAGTTAATTCCCCCTGCCAAAATTGTGAAATGATTTTTGCTAAAATCTTCAACTGCCGACCAATCAAAGGTTTCTCCTGTGCCACCCCATTGATTTTTCTTAAATGTATCTAATACAAAACCGTCAGCATTTGTATAGCTTTCAGCAATTTCTGCACTTTCTTTATCCTTAACAGATATGGATTTCCATACAGTTTTATTTATAAGACCACAATCCTCGTTTGTTTCTCCCGAATGTAACTGGCAAACATCTAAATCTGCCTTTTCCATTATTTCAATTATTTCTTCCATAGGCTGTCCGGCAAAAACACCAACAGTTTTTATATCCGGTCTTAAATTCTTTTTTATTTCTAAGGCTTTTTCAATAGTAATTTTTCGTGAAGTATTTGCAAACACAAATCCTACATATTTAATTTTTTCAAATTTATTTACCATTAAAGCATCTTCAACACGCTTTAGGCCACAAATTTTAATTTCCATAGGCATCTCTGAACTCCTGTGCTTTTTTCTTTATATCTCCACTTTTCATAAAGCTTTCGCCTACTAAAATACCATTTATATTTGCCTTACTTAATATCTTTATATCCTCTGGTGTATGAATTGAGCTTTCGCTTATAATAACTCTGTCCTTTGGAACAAGTTCTCTAAGTCTTACAGTAGTATAAATATCTTCTGTAAAATCGTGTAAATTTCTATTGTTTATACCAATAATTTTGGCGTCTGCTGAAAGTGCAAGTTCAATTTCCTTTTCATTGTGAGTTTCAACCAAAGGTTCAAAGCCTACACCTCTTGCAATGTTTATATATTCTGCCAAAACTCTCTTTTCATTTAAAACAGCAGCAATTAAAAGTATTGTAGATGCTCCCAATTCTCTTGCTTCAAAAATCTGCAAAGGAGAAACAACAAAGTCTTTTCTCAAAAGTGGTAAATCTACATTTTTGTGAATTTCCTCTAAAAATAATGGACTACCTTGAAAATAATCTTCTTCTGTAAGAACTGAAATAGCATCAACAGCACCTACATATTCCTTAGCTATCTCTACTGGGTGAAAATCAGGTTTAATAAGACCTCTTGAAGGAGATGCTTTTTTAACTTCCCCTATTATTGAAAGTCCCTCCTTAGCCATAGCATCGTAAAAAGATGCAACTGGCTTTTCCATAGCCTTGTAAAGTCTTTTGGCATCAAACTTGTAGTCACTTTTTTCAAGGGTAATTTTTTTCTTTGCTACAATATCATCTAATATCATATTAAATCTCCCCTTTTATAAAATTCTCTATAAGTTTCATACCGTCTGGAGTGTTAATGCTCTCAGGGTGGAACTGTAAACCAACAACCGGCATTGTCTTATGTCTGATTGCCATTATTTCATCGCCTACAGTAGCAGTAACTTCAAGGCAATCAGGTACTGTACTAGGCACAATAGAAAGACTGTGGTATCTGGCTACCTGTAAAGGATTTGGTAAACCTTTGAATATACCCTTGCCATTGTGGTCAGCCATTGATGACTTGCCGTGGAAAAGTTCCTTTGCATTACTTACAGTAGCACCAAAGGCAACAGCTATTGACTGATGACCAAGGCAAACACCCATAAGAGGAATTTTGCCACTTACTGTTTTTATAATTTCAATACAGTTGCCTGCTTCCTCTGGAGTTTTAGGTCCGGGAGAAATAACAACTCTGTCCGGATTTAATGCTAAAATGCCGGCACCGTCAATTTCGTCATTTCTGAATACTCTAATATCGCTATCAAATTCGCCCATATACTGGTATAGGTTATAAGTAAAACTATCGTAATTATCTACTAAAACTATCATTATACTTCTCCTCCTATTGTTTTAACAAGGGCTCTAACTTTGTTGTGGCTTTCTTCATATTCATTCTTTGGAATAGAGTCAGCAACAATTCCGGCACCTGCCTGCATGTAAATCTTCTTATCTTTAATAATCATTGTACGGATTGCAATACACATATCCATATTGCCATTGAAACTAAAGTAACCTATTGAGCCACCGTAAAGACCTCTTTTTTCTTCTTCAAGTTCTTCAATGATTTCCATAGCTCTGATTTTAGGAGCACCTGAAAGTGTACCAGCTGGTAAGAAAGTTGAAAGAACATCAAAGCAATCCTTATCCTCTCTCTTTTCACCTTCAACAAGACTGACAATGTGCATAACGTGTGAGTAGTAATGAATTTGTTTAAGCTCTGTTACTTTTACTGAACCAATCTTTGATACTCTACCCATATCGTTTCTGGCAAGGTCAACAAGCATTGTGTGTTCTGCTATTTCCTTTTCATCATTTAAAAGACCCTCTGCAAGTTCTATATCTTCTTTTAAGTTTTTACCTCTTTTTCTTGTACCGGCTATTGGACAAGTCTTAACTTTGTTACCAGAAACTTCAACAAGCATTTCAGGAGAGCTACCGGCAACCTGATAATCGCCAAAGTTTAAATAAAGTAAATATGGAGATGGGTTAATTGCTCTTAATTTTCTGTATAAATCAATAGGCTTTTGGTCTGTTTCTGCTGTAAGTCTTTGAGAAAGAACTACCTGGAAAATATCACCATCATAAATATATTTTTTAGCCTTTTCAACTATTTCTTCGTACTTTTCTTCAGTCATATTTGAAGTAAACTGAATTTTCTTAGTAGGCTGAAGTGCATAATGTTCTTCCGGAACAGAAGTTTTAATTTCTCTTTCCATTCTGTCAAGTACAGGTGTTGCATCTTCTTCCTTTTCAGCAAGAGCAACAAGTATTATTTTATCGTGGAGGTGGTCATAAGCTATAAATTCATCAAACACCATTAAATGAACTGTTGGAGTGCCTACAACCTCTTTGTTTGTGTCCGGTATATTTTCGTACTGTCTTATAATATCGTAGCCGACACCACCAACAGCACCACCTGTGTAGCAAAGGTCAAGGTCAGTTTCGATTTTAAAGCCTTTCATATAATCTCTTACACTATCTAAGAGTTTACCTTCAACTACTGTCTTTTTACCCTTTTCATCAATAGTCAACTTGTCATTTCCACTTAAAATAGCCATAGGGTGTTTACCCATAAATGAGTAATTTGTTTTACCCTCGCCTCTTGATTCAAGCAAAAAGCCTTTTTCATTTCCTACATATTTGTAAAAAAGAGTAATAGGTGTTTCTGTATCACCAGAAAACTCACGAACAAAAGTTTTTAAAATTTTCATTTCCATTACCTCCATAAAATAATTAATTATATGCCAAATTATGAAATGTAAATATCTGTTTATATACAAAAAGACCTTGTCCAAAATTGGACAAGGTCATATAATTCGCCTATTAAGCCACCCAATCAGATACCAACATATCTTATCTCTGTAACGGGAGAACCCGTTGCAAGCTAATAACACAGTGCTTTCGCCTACAAGTCTGTAAGTCCATTCCCCTAAAACCTCTGTATCGGTTCGCACCAACCACCGACTCTCTGAAACATTTGTAAAAGGGTACTCCTCTTAGTCATCGACATTCATCTTTGAAATTGAAACAAGTATAGCACCATTATTTCAAATTGTAAAGACTTTTTTTGAAAATTTTACAAATATTTTTATTACTGTCTAGCGTTGATTGATTCGCTCATAAACTTGTCGTGGATAGCAATAGCAGCTCTGTCTGCATCAGAATCCTTAACAAGAATAGAAATCTTAATTTCAGAAGTAGAAATCATCTTTACATTGATACCTGCATCAAATGTAGCTTCGAAAAGCATAGATGCAACACCTGAGTTAGTAGCCATACCAGCACCAACAACAGAAACCTTAGCAACAGCCTTGTTAGCTGTAACATCTTCGAAACCAAGTCTTTCCTTGTGTTCATTTAAAATTCTAAGAGCTTCATCGCAGTCACCTTCTGCAACTGTAAATGAAATATCCTTTGTATTGCTTCTACCAATAGACTGGATAATAATATCTACACTAATCTTTTCCTTGCTTAATAAAGAGAAGATTTTGAATGCAACACCTGGTTCATCCTTTAAACCAACAATAGCTATTCTAGCAACATCTTTATCTACAGCTACACCACTAACTAACATCTTTTCCACTTTTACTTCCTCCTTAACGATTGTACCTTCTGCATCTGTCATACTTGAGCGTACAACTAAATTTACATTATATTTTTTAGCAAGTTCTACTGAACGGTTGTGAAGTACCTTAGCACCTAAACTAGCGAGCTCAAGCATTTCATCATAAGTAATTTCATCAAGCTTCTTAGCATTCTTAACCACTCTAGGGTCAGAAGTATATACGCCATCTACGTCTGTGTAGATTTCGCAAAGGTCAGCACCTAACTTTGCAGCAAGAGCTACAGCAGAAGTATCAGAACCACCTCTACCTAAAGTTGTTACATCAAGATGTCTATTTACACCCTGGAAACCTGTAATAATAACGATATTCTTCTTTTCAAGTTCGTTGTTAATTCTTTCAGTTGCAATATCCTTAATTCTAGCATTGCTGTATGTTGAAGTTGAATAGATATTACACTGGAAAGCATTTAAAGAAATTGCTGGATAGCCAAGCTTGTTAATAGCCATAGCCATTAAAGCAACAGACTGCTGTTCACCAGTTGATAAAAGCATATCCATTTCTCTCTTTGATGCGTTTGGATTAATTTCCTTAGCCTTTTCAATAAGTTCGTCAGTAGTATCACCCTGAGCACTTAAAACAACTACAACCTGATTGCCCTCTTTATAGCTGTTTACAATAGTCTGTGCAACATGATTAATTCTTTCTGCATTGGCAACAGAGCTACCACCAAATTTTTTTACGATTAACACAATATTTGCCTCCTAGTCTTCAACTCTGATTGTGTTGAGGATACCTACAACACCGTCACAGTTCAATAATTCATTTAATTTATCATTTAATTCCTTTTCCTTAGCCTTGTTTGTAACGAAAGCAAATTCGCCATCAAGACCGAAGAATTCGATTACTTCATCTACGCCGAATACACTCTTAACATCAGCCTTAGCCTTTTCTTTATCATTATATTCAATTCTTACGAACTTGCGAGTTTCAACTTCATCAATGTTCATAAGTTCCTGCTTTTCAGCAGACCAGCCAATACCAAGGTTAATGTTTTTGTGGTTTACAGCTTCTACAATATCACTTACTACAGCACTGGCAGTAGGGAGCTTACCTGCACCCTTACCATAGAACATAACGTCGCCAAGCATATTACCCTGAAGTAAAATAGCATTGAATACGTCATTTACCATAGAAAGTGGATTTTCTTTATTTACAATAGCTGGAGCAACTCTAGCCCAAACCTTGCCATCTTCAAAATCAGCTGTAGCAAGGAGCTTAATAGAGCAACCCATCTTCTTCACATAGTCCATATCTGTCTTAGAGATATTTGTAATACCTTCTGTATAAATATCATCATAAGAAACAGTCTTTTCTGTTGCAAGTGATGCTAAAATAGCAATTTTTCTACAAGCATCATAACCTTCAACGTCAGCATCAGGATTTCTTTCAGCATAACCCTTAGCCTGTGCATCACTTAAAACATCATTGTATTCAAGACCTTCTTCAGACATTTTAGTGAGCATATAGTTTGTAGTACCATTTAAAATACCAACAATCTTAACAATTTCATCAGAAGTAATACTTCTGTTAATTGGTCTGATAATTGGGATACCACCACCAACACTTGCTTCATAGAGGAAGTTTACATTGTATTCCTTAGCAAGAGCCATAAGCTCTCCACCATGAGCAGCAACAAGTTCCTTGTTAGATGTACAAACACTCTTTCCAGATTCAAGAGCCTGCTTAACAAATGTGTAAGCTGGGTTAATACCACCCATTACTTCAACAACTACGTCAATAGTATTATCATTTAAAATGTCGTTGTAATCGTGAGTAATAATTTCCTGAACAGGGTCACCTGGGAAATCTCTTAAATCTAAAACATATTTGATGTTGATAGGTTCATAAGACTTAGAATTAATTCTGTCTTTGTTTGTATTGAGAACCTCAACTACACCTGAGCCTACTGTACCGTAGCCCAATACTGCTATATTTGCCATTAAATTCACTCCCTCGCAATAATCTTCAAGGACATAACACCTTGCATTTTGGCAATTTTATTTAAAAGCTTAGTCAAACCAATGACTAACTCTCCTGTTTCTATACTGATTGTGACATTAGCCACATTGTTTATAGGTATTGTCTGATTAATAGTAAGAACATTAGCACCACTGGCAGAAATCGCATTAAGAACATTTGAAAGTATGCCAGCCTCATCAGCCAAATTTATAGAAATTATAGCTGTTCGACCTCGTGTACTTTCTCCTAATGTAAAAACGTGGTCCTTATATTTGTAGTAAGCACTTCTACTTACTCCAACTTTGTCGACAGCCTCTTGTACTGAGGTAATGCCTCCAGAGTTGAGCAGTTCTTTTACCTGCAATACTTTAGTGAATACCTCAGGCAGCACCTTTTTATCCACAATAATTAATTCCGAAGAATTGTCCATATTTTTTGTACTCCCTCTATATACATCTGTATTCCATAGGTGGAACTATACCACACTTTCGACAAAAAAGCAAGCATTTTTTTGTATTTTTCTCAAAAACATTTGTCCACCGTAAAATTACACCAATTTTACATTCCCAAATTTTGCATACAAAAACACCGTAAAACAACGGTTTACATAGTCGTTTTACGGTTTACATTTTTCACTATTTTATTTTCTTTTAAAACCTCTTGAAATAAATTCCACCATTGTATCGTGGTAGCCTTTATCCATATATTTATCCAATACAGTTCTTTCAAAATTTATAACTGTATACATATCGTCTTTCATAGTTTCATCTGGAATAACTTCTATAAACTTGCAATCCTTATACTTGCTTTTGTCCGGAATTTTTCTATTTGTTAAATAAATTATTATAAATTTTCTATAGCCTATATCGTAAAGAGGTTGTATAGGAACATTTTCAGAAAAACCACCGTCAAGATACAGCTCTCCATTTATTTTCTTTGTTCCATACACAGGGTATATTGCACTGGACGCCAATGCAATTTCAATTATTTTTTCCTTTTCTTCTTTATTTAACATAAAGTAATAAGGTGTAAAAAGTTCATTTTCTGAAATTTTGCTTGCACAGGCATAAACTGTTCTGCCAGCTCTTAAACTTTCCAAATTTATATTTTCTCTCAATATATTTTCCAAGCCCTCTTGAGAACAAAATCCCTTTGTATCAAATACAACCTTGTAAATATCCGTCATTCTGCTTTTTACTATATCTTTTCCCAAAGGCAAAATTTTGGCAACTGTATTTGCAAAACCATTGGGGTCTACACCTAAGGTGTCTATTTTTTCCATAGCTTTTCTGGATATATCTAAAATATTTTCCGTTCCCGAATTTTTAGAGCCAAAAGGTGTTATATCCTCCTGTTTTATAGTTTTCCACACATTTATAGCCTTGTCAAAATCGTCCTGACTTATTAATAGTGCATTTAAAGCACCTACAGAAGTACCTGAAACAGCTGTTATTTCGTCATATAGTTCCAGTTGACGCAAAGCTGCCCAAGCCCCTATTTGGTAAGCACCCTTTGCACCACCACCATTTAATACAAGTCCATAACCCTTGTTCACACAATCACATCCTATAATAGAGTTTTATAAAATTCCGGTATTCTGTCTTTTCTGGTAGGGAAATCACTTCTATACTGCTTCACATCATTTGTAATATCTCCTATTACCATACCTTCTACTTTTGAAAGGCTTGAAAGCACATCACCATTAGGGTTTATAATGCAACTATCTCCTGAGTATCTTAAATCCCCCACTTTGCCTACACAATTTATGGCAAAAATGTATACTTGATTTTCAATAGCTCTAGCCTTTAAAAGAGTTTTCCAATGCTTTTTTCGAGATGCCGGCCAGTTGGCAGCTACAACTATTGCATCACATTCCTTTGAAAGTGCCTGAAAAATTTCCGGAAATCTCAAATCATAACAAATAAGTAGTCCTATTGTAAAATTATCAAATCTAAACTTTGAAATACTTGCTCCGGAAACAAAATACTTATCTTCTCCACTATAGCTGAAGGGGTGTATTTTTGCATAATCAGCCAAAACATTCCCCTCTGAATTGACTACTGTATATTTATTTCTGGCTTTATGCCCCATTTCTTCAACCCAGCCAAAGCCTATAGCAATTTTATTTTCCCTTGCTATTTTAGAAATCTTTTGTACTGTATAATTATAATTCTCTTTTGTATTATTAATATTCATAGAAAAACCAGTAAAACTCATTTCAGGAAATAGCATTAATTCTATGTTGTGCTTTTTTGCCTGTTCTATATATTCAATACATTTTTCTATGTTTTTCTCTTTATCTTCCCATATAATATTTGTCTGACACATAGCAACTTTCATACTTCAACCCCCTTTTTTCTGTAATTATATCCCAAAAAAATTAGGCTTACAATATTATATTTCAAATCTTACGCTAAATTTAATATTTATTAATTTATTTGTGTTTTTTATAAAAAATTTTTAGGGCAAGTTTAGGGAATGTTTAGGGCAAAATAAAAGTCCCGAACCACCAGTAAACAAGCCACTTAGGGAATTTAGGGCATATTTTTTTAATTTAATAAAATAAAAAATAAAAATATAAAATATAATATAGTATAAAAAAGAACTAAATTTTGCCCTAAAAATTTCAAAATAGCCTACAACTCCAGTAAATAAGCCACTTTGCATTAAAATAAATCCTCCTATAATTTCCCCTAAAACTTTCCCTAAAATGCCCTGAAATAATTTAACCATAAAATACTATCCTTAACGAATTTATTCTGAGTAAACAATCTTCACTCTTTTTTAGCTTGTTCAACTATGCCATAATTAAAAGAATTAACTATGTTTTTAAATATTCTTGACTTTTAAAATTTTGATGATATAATTAAATTTGAATTGAAAACGATGATGAGGACAGTAATTTTTGTCAATATGTATTCAGAGAGGGATATGGTGCTGTGATTATCCTTGCATGACAACTATGAAAACCACCTCTGAGTGGCTTTAATAAAGCACGGTTTGCTCCGTTAATGGCTGACAAGTGGCACTTTTATGTGCAATTTGGGTGGAACCACGGTTATTATCGTCCCTGCTTTTGGCAGGGATTTTTTTATACCCGTAAAAAACATTTTTAGGTAAATTTGCCCCAATCTTATTTACCACAGTTATTTTTTATGGAGGAATTAAAATGGTTAATGTAACATTAAAAGACGGTACTTCTAAAGCATATGCTAAGGGTACTACTATTCTTGAAATCGCAAAGGACCTTAGCGAAGGTCTTGCTAGAAACGCATGTTGTGGCAAAATTGATGGCGAAGTTGCAGATTTAAGAGACGGAGTTGAAAAGGATTGTACAGTTGAAATTTGTACTTTTGACTCTCCAGAAGGTAAAAAGGCTTACAGACACACAGCATCTCACATTATGGCACAGGCTGTAAAGAGATTATATCCAGAAGCTAAGCTCGCTATCGGACCAGCAACTGATGAAGGTTTCTACTATGATTTTGACAGAAAGCCTTTCACAAATGAAGAATTTGCTGACATCGAAAAAGAAATGAAGAAGATTGTTAAAGAAAATCTTCCTATTGAAAGATATGAACTTCCTAGAGAAGAAGCTATCAAGTTTATGAAAGAACAAGACGAACCTTACAAGGTAGAGCTTATTGAAGACCTTCCTGAAGATGCTGTTATTTCTTTCTACAAGCAGGGTGACTTTACCGACCTTTGTGCAGGTCCTCACCTTATGAGCACTAAGCCAATTAAGGCATTCAAGATTACTAACGAAGCCGGTTCTTCAGGTGCTTACTGGAGAGGTAACGAAAAGAACAAGATGCTTGCCAGAATTTATGCTACTGCATTTACAAAGGCTGCTGACCTTGACGAATTTATAAAGGCAAGAGAAGAAGCTAAACTTCGTGACCACAACAAGTTAGGTAGAGAAATGCACTTATTCACTACTACTGATGTTATTGGTCAGGGTCTTCCACTTCTTATGCCAAAGGGTGCAAGAATTGTTCAGACTTTACAGAGATTTGTTGAAGATGAAGAACAAAAGAGAGGTTATTTATTAACTAAGACTCCTTTAATGGCTAAGAGTGACCTTTACAAGATTAGTGGTCATTGGGACCATTACAAAGACGGTATGTTCGTCCTTGGCGATGAAGAAAAGGATGACGAAGTATTTGCTCTCCGTCCTATGACTTGCCCATTCCAGTATATGGTATACAATGCAGAACAGCACAGCTACAAGGATTTACCTTGCAGATACGGCGAAACTTCTACACTTTTCAGAAATGAAGCATCAGGCGAAATGCACGGTCTTATCAGAGTAAGACAGTTCACTATTTCTGAAGGTCACTTAATTTTAAGACCAGACCAGTTAGAAGAAGAATTCAAGGGTTGTCTTGAACTTGCTACATTTATGTTAAAGACTGTAGGCTTATACGAAGATGTTAGCTTTAGATTTTCTCAGTGGGACCCTAACAATACTGATAAGTACATTGGTACTGCTGAACAGTGGGACGAAGCACAGGGTGCTATGGAAAGAATTCTTAAGCATTTAGGTGTTCCTTACACTGTAGGTATTGATGAAGCTGCCTTCTATGGTCCAAAGCTTGATATTCAGATTAAGAACGTATTCGGTAAGGAAGATACTCTTATTACTATTCAGATTGACCAGTTACTTGCTGAACAGTTTAATATGTACTACATTGATAAGGACGGCCAGAAAAAGAGACCATACATCATTCACAGAACTTCTTTAGGTTGCTACGAAAGAACTCTTGCCCTTCTTATTGAAAAGTACGCAGGTCACTTCCCAACTTGGCTTGCACCTGTTCAGGTTAAACTTCTTCCTATTTCTGATAAGTATGCTGACTATGCTGCTAAGGTTGAAGCTGAATTCAAGGCTGCCGGTATCAAGGTAGAAACTGACTCAAGAGCAGAAAAGATTGGTTACAAGATTAGAGAAGCAAGAAACGAAAGAGTACCTTATATTGTTGTTGTAGGCGAAAAGGAAGCTGCCGACAATACTCTTTCTGTAAGATGTAAGGGCGAAGACTTAGGCTCTTATGCTGTTGAAGATTTCATCAAGGAAATTACTGAAGAAATAAAAAACAAAACTAAAAGATGGTAATTTTTAATTATTAGAACAAATATGGGAGGTCAAAAGCCTCCCATTTTTTATAATTTATAGGGGGATTTTATGTACGACTTAACACAGCTTGGAGAAAACACATATTGCTTTAACTGTTTTTCAAATGTTGGTATTTATAAACTAAACGAAAAAGACGTTTGCCTTATAGATAGTGGCGATGATAAATCATCAGGCAAAAGACTTATGCGAACATTAGACGAAAAAGGTTGGAATGTAAAAGCTATTGTAAATACCCATTCTCATACTGACCATATTTTCAACAACCAAAGCCTTATAGAAAAATATGGCTGTAAAGTATATGCCAATTCCAATGATATAGCCTTTATGAATGACAGTTTCCTAAATCCGGCTTTTGTCTGTGCATCAAATCCACCAAAAGAAATGCTTACAAGATACTATGTTCATCAGCCCCACTATGGAGAAAACTTGGATAAAGCCGATTTACCCCTTGAATACATTCCTCTCCCTGGACATACTGGATATATGATAGGCATTAAAACTCCTGACGATGTATTCTTTGTTGGAGATTGCGTTGTTGACCCTATTACATTCAGAAAAACAAAAATAATTTATATTTATGATATAGACGGATTTTTAAAATCTATTGACAAGGCTTTAAATGTAAATGCTAAAATATATGTTCCGGCTCACAGCACACCTACTGAAGACTTTAGACCTATTGCAGAGGCAAATAAGAATACTGTAAATGAAGTAGCTGAAATTGTTTGGGAAGAATGTAAAACTCCCCTTTCTCCAGAAGAATTGACAAAAGCTGTTGCCGATAGATTGGGCTACAAAATGGGCTATAGCCAGTATATGACTGTTCAGTCAACACTAAAAAGCTATTTGACATACTTGCAACAGCAAGGTAAAGCCCAAACCTATGTTGAAAACAATAGAATTTACTGGAAAAGCATTGTCTAATCCTTGACATTAAAATTTTTATATGTTATTATTTATTCCAGTTATTTGCGATGAAAAAGTCAATATGCCTGTTTTGTTACAACCCAGAGAGTGTTCCGGTGGCTGAAAGGAACTCAGTAAATTCAGGTTAGTTACAGCTTTGGAGCAAAAAGGTTGTCCCTCCTTTATGGGGAGTTTGAGGCAGGCATTTTTTGTCTGTGAATTAAGGTGGTAACACGGGTATTCTCGTCCTTTGGGATTGGGAATACCCTTTTTTATTTATTAACGGAGGTAAAACAATGACTATTTTTGACGAGTTAAAGGCAAGAGGTCTTCTTGCACAGCTTACAGACGAAGAAGAAATCAAAGAACTTATTAACAATGGTAAGGCTACTTTCTACATTGGCTTTGACCCTACTGCTGACAGTTTACATGTTGGTCACTTTATGGCTCTTTGCCTTATGAAGAGATTACAGATGGCTGGTAACAAGCCTATTGCCCTTATTGGTGGTGGTACAGCTATGGTTGGTGACCCATCTGGCAGAACTGATATGCGTCAGATGATGACACCAGAAACTATTCAGCACAATGTAGATTGCTTTAAAAAGCAGATGGAAAGATTTATTGACTTTTCTGACGGCAAGGCACTTCTTGTAAACAATGCTGACTGGCTTATGAACCTTAACTACATTGAACTTTTAAGAGACGTAGGTGCTCACTTTAGTGTAAACAGAATGCTTACAGCTGAATGTTACAAGCAGAGAATGGAAAAGGGTCTTTCTTTCCTTGAATTCAACTATATGATTATGCAGAGTTACGACTTCTTCAACCTTTACAAGGAATATGGTTGTAATATGCAGTTTGGTGGCGATGACCAGTGGAGTAATATGCTCGGTGGTACAGAACTTATCAGACGTAAGTTAGGTAAGGATGCTTATGCTATGACTATTACACTTCTCCTTAATTCAGAAGGTAAGAAGATGGGTAAAACTCAGTCAGGTGCTGTATGGCTTGACCCTAAGAAAACTTCTCCATATGACTTCTACCAGTACTGGAGAAACGTTGCCGATGCTGACGTATTAAAGTGCCTCAGAATGCTTACTTTCCTCCCTCTTGAACAGATTGACGAAATGGATAAGTGGGAAGGTAGCCAGCTTAACAAGGCTAAGGAAATCCTTGCTTATGAGCTTACTGCTCTTGTTCACGGCGAAGAAGAAGCTAAGAAGGCTGATACAGCTGCTAAGTCTTTATTTGCAGGTGGTGCAAAGGGTGGTTCTGTTCCAACAACTGAAATCACTAAGGACGAATTAGGTGAAGGTTTACAGATTATTGAAGTTCTTGAAAAGTGTAAACTTATCCCTAGTAGAGGTGAAGGTAGACGTCTTGTACAGCAGGGTGGCGTAAGAGTAAACGAAGAAAAGGTTACTGATATTGGTACAGTTATTACTGCTGAAATGTGTGATGAAGACGGTATCATTATGATTCAGAAGGGTAAAAAGACTTTCCACCAGTTAAAGGTTAAATAATTTAGTATAAACATACTGGTCAGAACAAATAACTGCGTTATTTGTGGCTTGCAGGCAAGCCATCGGATTTATCTTTCCGATTCATTGGTCAGAACAAATAACTGCGTTATTTGT
>OHAG01000084.1_pt1 | contig 81041 bp, 72 predicted proteins | sample 1577081 | NCBI WGS metagenome assembly OHAG01 (sample SAMEA3541513, study PRJEB24748) | human gut metagenome | biome: human gut; feature: human-associated habitat; material: faeces | place: China | collected 2012
ATTATAACTGCTTCCCAATGAGGCCACTTGGATGGAAATCTCCCAAAGATACACTTCATGATTTCATCAAGTACGGTGTAACATATGTTTGACAAACCAACATCTTCTGGACACTACATTCTACAATAAGGATATAAAAAAAGATTTTTGTCTGATTCAGGCCCCGGTAAAACACAAAAAATGAATAAAATACCTCTTGACTGTATGGCGACTTTACAGATTACTATGCAACCATAAGGATTGATTAACTGCAGTAACATAGTAATCCCTAAGTAAATCCTATGAGTCAGGAGGTATTTTTTATGAGAACTGATATTTATGATTTGCGCACAGCTCTGGAAGTACTTAAAAAGGAACCTGGTCAGCTGGTAGAGACGAATGTGGAAGCAGATTCGGATGCTGAAATCTCAGGTGTATATCGTTATGTAGGGGCGGGCGGTACAGTACAGAGACCAACCAAACAGGACGGTCCGGCAATGATTTTCAATAATGTTAAAGGTTTTCCAGGCTCCCGTGTAGTCATCGGTATGCTGGCCAGCCGTAAAAGAGTAGGCATACTTCTTGGCAGTGATTATCAGCGTCTTGGATGGACATTAAGAGATGCGGTCAAGAATCCGATTCAGCCAGTTGTTACTGAGGATCTTCCTCCATGTCAGGAAGAAGTACATCTGGCTGGCGATCCGGACTTTGATCTGAGAAAACTGGTTCCGGCACCAACAAATACTCCGGAAGATGCAGGTCCATATGTCACTATGGGGCTTTGCTCTGGCCATGATCCGGAAAATGGAGACAGCGATGTAACTATTCATCGTCTCTGCATTCAGTCTAAAGATGAAATGACTATGTGGATTACTCTAGGTTCCCGCCATCTGGGAGCTTTCTGGGAAAAGTAGGTAAAGCTTAACAAGCCAATGCCGATTTCCATCAGTATCGGCCTTGATCCGGCTATCTATATGTCTGCAGGTTTTGAACCGCCGACAACACCTCTGGGATTTAATGAACTCCAGATTGCAGGCGCTCTTCGCGGCAAGCCGGTAGAACTGGCAAAATGCGTAACTATTCCGGAAACATGTATTGCCCATGCTGAATATGTCATTGAAGGGGAACTGATTCCAGGCCTCACTATGAGAGAAGACATTAACAGCAATACAGGCAAGGCTATGCCGGAATTCCCGGGCTATACCGGAGATGCCAAGCCGGATAACCTTCCGTTGTACCTGCCGGTAATTAAAGTTAAGGCAGTGACTACCCGTCATAATCCGATTATGCAGAGCTGTATCGGGCCAAGCCAGGAACATGTATCTATGGCAGGTATTCCAACAGAAGCCAGCGTTATTGATATGGTAGAACGTGCTATGCCGGGCCGACTGGTCAATGTACATGCTGCTCCATGTGGCGGTGGCAAGTTTGTAACCATTATCCAGTTCAGGAAGAGAAATATCAATGATGAAGGCCGTCAGCGTCAGGCTGCACTCCTTGCCTTCTCCGCATTCAGCGAAATGAAACATGTATTCCTGGTCGATGAAGATGTAGATATTTTCGACATGAACGATGTAATGTGGGCAATGACCACCCGATTCCAGGGAGATGTGGACTTTATTCCGATTCCAGGTGTTCATACCCATGTACTTGATCCATCTAACGATCCGGAATTTGATCCTTCCATCCGGGTACATGGCATTTCCTGTAAGGCTATCTTTGACTGCACGGTTCCGTTCAGCATGAAGAAACATTTTGAACGCTGCCAGTTCCTTGAAGTGGATCCAAAGAAATGGCTTCCGGATTTTGATTTCTGATACAAAATTCCAATAAAACGATAACAGACAATATCCGGCCGCTTTTACAGACTTACTGAGGAGATATCCGGGTTTACTGACAGGCGGATTATCGATAGATAAACTACACTCCTTTGTTTATCGGTAAGCCTGAACAAGAGAATCTGGTGAAAATAGTTCCTTTGGGTAAGCAAATCCTTCTGTATCAGAGCCGGATAGTTCTGTATCTTTTGCAGGGTATTGTATTCTGTAGGAGGTTATTAAAATGGGTAAGGAAAAGCCTATTATAGGTCTTATTGTAGGTCTTCTGATCGGCATAGGCCTGTACTTTACAAGCTTCCCTGGCCTCAGCTACGCAGGTCATCTGTGCCTTTCATTTTCTCTGATGACTGTAGCCTTCTGGGCCTTTGGTGTAGCACAGCCAGGATATATTTCTGCACTGTATCTCATATTGCTTTCCGTATTCAAGGTAGCACCTGGCACAACAATATTTTCTACCTGGACGGGACCAATGATGTACCTGATTATAGGTGCTTATCTGATTGCGGCAGCAGTTAATGACTCCGGTCTGGGAGAACGAATTGCCTACTGGTATATTGATAAGTATGTTACTGATTTCCGAAGTATCATTATTTCGATTTTTGTTCTGACATTTATTCTGGCTCTTCTGATTCCGCATCCATGGCCGCGTGCTTTCCTGATTATGTCGGTTATGGCAGTAGTCATTAAGAGTGCAGATATCCCGCATGAAGATGCGGTAAAGATTGGCCTCACAGTATTTACAGCATCTATCCCGGTATCTATGATTTTCCTCACCGGTGATGCATCTATTAACCCGCTGGCAGCAGCCAGCTGTGCACCGATTACTGTAGGCTGGATGACATGGTTAAAGGTTATGGGCGTTCCTATGATTCTGACCAGTATCCTTACAATGGTTATGATCATGTTTATGTTCAAACCTTCACGTCAGGTTACAGTAAATAAGGTGAAGATTGCTGAAAAGCGCAAGTCTCTTGGCGCAATGACCGGTATTGAAAAGAGAACAGCATTCTGGGTGGTTGTTGCCATTATCCTCTGGATGACAGACAGCATTCATGGGGTCAACATCGGTTGGGTAACACTCTTTATAGCCGTTATGATGGCTCTTCCTGGAATTGGCGGGGTTCTTACTCCAAAGAGCTGGTCCAGTGTTCCGGTACAGACATTGTTGTTCCTGACAGCAGCCGTAGCTATTGGCCGTGTAGGCGGAGCTACCGGAATGAATGCATGGATTGCACAGACTGTGCTTCCGTCTACTATACCATCCAATATGTTTATCCTTGGTGCGTTTATTACAGCCATTGCTATCATTATCCATATGTTCTTTGGCAGCGTTATCGCGGTTATGGGCATCGTTATTCCGGCTATGCTGGCATTTACCCAGCCATTGGGAATTAATCCGATAATTCCGGTAATGATTACCTTTACGGCTGTTAACTGTCACTTCGTCCTTCCATTCCACAATCTGGCGATTCTGGTAGGTATGGGAGAAGAAAATGGCATGTATACAGAAAAGGAAACCATGAAGTTTGGTATTCCTTATACTGCAGTTCTGTTTATTCTTACCTGTGCGTTTGAACTTCCGTGGTGGAAGCTTATCGGACTCTGGTAATGGCAGGTCCGTCTGTGTAGAGGAAGAACGGTTATGCGTTTGATTGTTGGAATATCTGGCGCCAGTGGTGTGGTCATGGGCTATTATATGCTTAAGGCACTGCGGTCTGTACCGGATATGGAAATCCATCTGATTATTACCGATGGAGCTAAAAAGACCTTCCCACTGGAAACTGAGGTTTCCATTCATGAGGTAGAGGCACTGGCAGATGTTGTGCACAGCAGCCATAATATGGCAGCATCTGTTTCCAGCGGATCATTTAAGACGGATGGGATGATAGTTATTCCATGCAGCATGAAGACGGTAGCCGGAATTGTCAGCGGATATGCAGACAATCTGCTTCTCAGAGCGGTGGATGTTTGCCTTAAAGAGGGACGGAAAGTGGTCATTGTACCACGGGAAATGCCTATGGGACGCATTCATCTCCGGAATATCCATGAAGCGGCAGACTATGGATGTGTGGTAGTGCCACCTGTGCTGACCTTCTATAATGGGGCGGATACCATCGAAAAACAGATTAATCACATCATAGGAAAGATTCTGATGCAGTTCGGTATAGATTATAAGCAGTTTATTGCCTGGGATGGGCATGGAATGCCGGATGGGAAACAGGCCATCTGACATATCTCTATATGACAGAAAAATGCAGCTTATATGGGCTGCATTTTTCTGTCTGTTAATTCATGTGGAGAAGGGAGGATTTTGGTATCGGAACGGGAGATGAGATAAAGGTCATCAATAAGAAGTCAGACATCGGACTGGGAACCCCAAGGCTTCTCTATCAGTCCCAAAGCTTGATTAAGAATACGCCGGTAATCATAACTTTTTAAGAGGAACAACGATTCGCACTTTTCCCTTTGGTATCTTTTTCGCTGATGTTCTTCTTATCTGATAATGTGCCCCGGCCAGCAAAAAGGACTTCCATTTAGATTAGGAAGTCCTTTTTTAACTGTCAGTTTAGTCTGAGAGAAACCCTGATAGGGGTTCTGACTGAATTCTTTGTGGCTTTGTTTTCATGAGTCTGTTTTAAACAATGTTCTGTAAAGTCAAAACACTCCGGTTTCCTGTGCAGAATGTATGGTGATATCTGACAGGAAACCGGAGTGCTTTTCTGTTCTGTATATTGTTTTGCGTGCGGCAGCGGACTAATTCCACTGAACTTCAACAACCTGAGAAGGCTGTTCATTGCTTTCCAGTGCGGCAGCGGCTTCTTCTGCTTTCTTTTTTGCTTCTTCTTCCGCTATGCGCTGCTTTTCTGCCAGAGTCAGGATATGTTCATAAGATGGAGTATCCGATACATAGGCATGAATTTCAAAGAAACGGTCCCAGGGGAAGTCTGCATATACGGTCTGTGAATCCAGGCCCATTTTCTTCTGTGCAAAATCCTGCAGTTCAGCTACCATTTCTTCGCGGATTACTGGAGAAATCTTCTGGTTGCCGGATGCAGGGTATGAACTTTCCATTCGGTACAGATTTTTGCGTACATTAGCCTGGTAAGCCCAGTTATCGAGATACTGTTCTATCAGCATATCTTTATGTCCCTGCTCATTCATAGATGGAGCAAGGATAGCCTGTGCAATAGCGTAACCAATAGTATTACTTGCCGTATTCCAACCGTTATAGGCAGTTACCTTATAAAGCAGGTTATTCTCAGATAACAGTCCCATCAGGGTGTTATCTGAACCATTATTAAAATAAACATCCACTATGGATACAGGAATTCCGCTGTCAACATACTTTTTGATACTGTCGGTAAAATCAATGGTGCTCTGTTTTTTCATGCTGAAGTTTTCAAAGCGGCCGGATTCCTTGGTGTTAAAGAGAGGTGTGTTTATCGCCAGCATAATATCCGGATTGGAATTATCCGTAATGGTTCCATTTACCGCCTCAATGTGTTCTTTAATGGTTTTCCCAATAGGCTGACTTTCATAGCTGGGAACCGTTTCCTCGCCACGGCCCAGGGGGTAAATGACACCAAAGGTGGGATGGAGCTTATTAGAGTCCACATGGTATCTGGCTATCAGCAGAAGAGCCAGCTGATCGGCACCGGGGAAAGAGCCAAACTTTCTGGAACTCAGTCCTTTAGCTTCTTTAGACAGATATCTGGATTCCATCGCTGACTGCGAATATTCGGAGCTGTCATCATGACCGAGGCAGAAATAGGTAAAAGTGTTATTTTTTACATCACGGATTAATTCCTGATTAATAGTATTGTTTTCCTTGCGGCGATCGAACCAGTCCTGAAGATATTCTACCGGTACAGACTGCTTTAAGGAAATCAGCTGTGCTTTCTCCTTATCTGTGATAGTTCCCTGATCCTGTTTATCCTGAAGAATGGAAATCTGGTAAATCTTATTGCCATAGGTTCCATAATAATAAGGTTCTACACCAGAATTGGAGGCATAAGGAGAACGCATAATAGTGCCAAATCCATAGAGGGGAACCTTGGGATTGTTCTTGTGAAGCAGTTCGATTCGGTTTTCTCTGCTTTGCAGGGTAGCCAGAGATTCATTGTGCTTACGGGAATCGACCAATCCGCCATAAATAAGAGTATCAGTGGACAAAACCGCTGCATCGGCTTTAGAGATATTATCTTCTACCCAGCTCCAGACTCTGTCCGCATTTCCTTTATAGCTGGAACCGGAAAGAATGGATTGCGGCGGGGTCAGCACTTTGTATCCCGCACGTTCGGCGGTGGATACAGTGTAGGCAAGGCTTACCGGACGATCGTCCTGAGGAACCAGAAGTATGGTCTGCGCAGAGACTGACATGCAGGTCAGGGCGCAGGCAGCAGTAGCTGCACAAAATAAAGATTTTATAATTTTCAAGATGAACCTCCTGAATTTAAAGTTTGAAATAAATATGTTTAGGCCGCGGGTGATGCAGCTGCCAGCCATAACGGATAGCCAGTACACGGAGAAGGGTAACAAACAGGAAACAGCACCAGGATGCGATGGCTGAGCCAAGTGGTTCCCATAAACAGACAATCAGTATACCACCCAGTATGGACGCAAAAGCATAAAGATCTGTTTTCAGGACTACGGGAACGCGATGTGCCAGTATATCCCGGAAAATACCACCGCCTATGGCAGTAATAAGTCCGAGAGTTACCGGAAGAATTATTGAACTTTCCGGATACAGGGTAAGCCCGGTGACGGCTCCGGTTATGGTAAACGATGCAAGACCTAATGTATCTGAAATATTATAGACGATAGCAATGATCCGCTTTCCTTTCCGGCTGAATTTTACGGTTTCAAAAAGAAAACATACAAACAGGGAGGTTATGATAGATAGTATGAATCCATAAGGATGTACCAGGGTGGTCGGTGGGATGACACCTACCAGAACATCACGAAGAATTCCGCCACCAACAGCTGTGAGGACGGCAAGGACAGTTATTCCAAAAATATCCATGCGCTTTATAATTCCTACTATGGCACCGGAAAAGGCAAATGCGATAATGCCTATAATGTCAAAAACAGCAGCTGTTGTCATAATTATTCCCTTTATTTTAAACTCTGTTCAATAATGTACAGAAAATTATGGATATTCTCATTATAGACGTGGGGAGAAGGCTTTTTCAAGGCGCAGAAAAGTGTGGAAATAATACAGAAGTGAGAGAACAGAAGACATTAATATGATTTTAAACAAAATATATTTCATGTATAATGAAATATACAGGCAAGGGGGGAACATTTATGGAATCATATAAGAATATTACACCTCAGGAAGCAAGAAAACTGATGAAAGAGGAAAAAGTAATGGTTGTAGATGTGCGGGAACCGGATGAATATGCAGAAGGCCATGTTCCTGGAGCAATTCTTATTCCGCTGGGGACCATTGGAAATGGCAGGCCGGAAAATCTTCCGGATATCAATGTACCAATACTGACTTACTGTCGAAGTGGGGCAAGAAGTGCTAAGGCAGCATCCCGGCTGGCAGCACTTGGATACAAACATGTATATAATTTTGGGGGTATTTTAAATTGGCCCTATGAAACAGAGAAACAGGACTGAGGAATGACAGACAGGGAATTCATGGAGCTGGCTCTCATAGAAGCTGGAAAGGCATATAAGGAAGGGGAAATCCCCATTGGAGCGGTTGTGGTGTGTGATGGAGTTATTGTAGCTACTGCTCATAATGAAAAGGAACAACGGAAGGATCCTACCGCGCATGCAGAAGTCATTGCCCTTCGAAAAGCGGCTTCCCACCTGAAACGGTGGCGTTTGACCGGGTGTACGCTTTATGTTACTATAGAGCCATGCCCAATGTGTGCTGGGGCACTGCTTAATTCCAGAATAGATCACATCGTATATGGTGCAGATGATGCATTATATGGAGCGGTTCACTCCGTGTGGAAACTCTGCGAAGGAAAAGCATTAAATCATAAGATTACGGTGCAAAGTGGTGTCATGGCAACAGAGGCAAAGGCAATTATGGACAGATTTTTTTCTGCCCGCAGAACATAATGGAGCAGTATCGAAGTGGTCATAACGGGGCTGACTCGAAATCAGTTGAACCGAAAGGTTCCGTGGGTTCGAATCCCACCTGCTCCGCCAGAAATTGCAGAAGTCATGAGAAACAGATTCTCATGGCTTTTTTTGTTGCAAATCGTCTTTCTGAAGATATAGTGCCATTATAGTCAACTTACAAATATTTTAACGTTGACAATATACAAAAAGAAGATTATTCTGTTAATATGAAAGGTGCTGTTCATAGGGGTATAAAAATGACAAGGGAGTATATCAGGACTTTTTTCAGCATTATGATAGTTGACTGCTCGGGAAAAGGGAGAAAAACAGGAAGGAGCGCATGATGGGAAAGGCATTGTTTATTACAGGGACAGGGACGGATGTAGGCAAAACGTATGTAACAGGACTGATAGTCAGAAAACTTCGTCAGGCAGGATTGAATGGTGGATATTATAAGGCAGCGCTTTCCGGGGCCGTTCCGGATGCGAATGGAGAACTTCAGCCAGGAGATGCGCTTTATGTGAAGCATGTGGCGGAAATAGAGGAACCAATTCGGAATCTGGTTACTTATGTGTATCCCGAGGCGGTTTCTCCACATCTGGCAGCTGAAATAAATCACAGGCCGATTGATTTCAAAAGAGTTAAAAAAGATTTTGAAAGAGCAAAGAGCCGTAACGATTATCTGACTATGGAAGGTAGCGGCGGTATAATCTGCCCATTAAGATGGGATAATCAGCAGCATATGCTGCTGGATGATCTGGTAAAAAGACTGCATCTGGGGTACTGATTGTGGCTGATGCCGGGTTGGGAACCATCAACGGCACTGTGCTTACTGTTGAACATCTGAGAGTACGGGAAATCCCGGTAAGAGGCATAATTTTTAATAAATATATTCCCGGAGATATTATGCAGGATGATAATGCATCTATGATTGAGGAGATGACCGGGGTAAAGATTCTGGCGTATGTGAAAAAAGGAGATACAGAACTGGATATAGATATAGACATGCTAAAAAATCTTTATGCATAAAAGGGAGCAGGAGCCGACAGAACTGGTTTTATTCAGTGCTGTCGGCATTTATCTTTATATTGCAGCATAATATCCTGAATTGTCTCTATAAAGGTAGAGTGGGAATTTGAACGGACTAATCAGCAGTTAGCTAATTTTGCCAGTCAGTGTGCCAAGGCAGAGAACGAAATGATGCAGCTCTTCTGTCAGTGGATTGGCTCCTCTATTGATTACCATGTATCCTATCCGGATGATTTCGGCGTGGTCGATGTGGCAGATGAACTGACACAGGCGCAGGCTGTCCTTGACCTGGGATTGACCAATGGACTTAAGGAAGAAGTGCTGAAGAAGGTCATTGCCGCATATTGCCCAAATATTACGGATGAACGGTTTGATGAGCTTCTGGATGAGGTCAAGGCAGAAGGCAATGACAGGGTATATAGCGAAGAACCTGAAGGGCCGAGCGAAGGGAATGAACCGGTATGAGTTCGCCTTTGAATGACGTACTGGCCGGATTCTCCAGAAAATACAGAAAGAAGGCTAAACAGGTAGAGCCCCTGATTCAGAAGTATCTGGATGAGGGGATGATACCGGCGCAGGCGGTAGACAAGGCATTAAAAGAGACAGACTTCAAGGCCTATATGACTAAGGCGGTAAAGGATGCTATGCTTTCATCTGCCGTCATTGGCGCCGGCTCTTACACTGCGGGGAAATCTACGCCACTGGATGAGGCGTGGGACCCGTCTGGGATGACGCTATCCGAGAAACTGCATGGTACGTCAAAGGCCATGCGGAACAACATCATAAACACCATAAAAGTGCAGCTCAAACAAGGGGCCCATGCCATGAAATCGGCAAGGGCCCTTTATGATGGGTACAATACCACGGATAACGTAGTAAGAAAGCAGATACTTCCTAAGTATTTGCAGGATGTGGTGAACTTCTCACGGCGTTCTGATTTAGGCAAAAACGACGTTATCGCCTTGCAGAAGCTTGTAAGGAAGGCAAGACGTGTAGTTGACCGTCTGGCGCAGAACGGAGCCCCTAACAGGGCGATGAAGACATCCTACAAGGAATTACTGGATGCGGTAGAGTCGTGTTCTGACAAGGCACTGAAAAGAGCCATACGGACGGCAGTAGAAGAGAAATCAAGATACGTAGCCGAACGCATAGCCAGAACGGAATCCGCCCGTGCCTGGTATCAGGGATTTCTGAAGGATACTATGGATGACCCTGATGTAGTGGCTTATCGATGGGTAGAGAGCACCCGGCACCCTACAGAAGATATCTGCGATGAATACGCTAAAGTGGATGTTTATGGACTGGGCCCCGGCATATTCCCAAAGGATAAGGCTCCGGAACTACCAGCACACCCTCACTGCCTATGCCATTATGAGAAGGTGTATGCGAGTGAAATCTCTGCTAGATCAGGTTTAACCGGGAACGTGGTGTTGAAAAAGGATATATTGTTCCCATTTGAAGAAACTGATGCTATAGGAGTGCCCAGAGAAATTGCTACTAGATTAGCAGCAACATTTAACATGATTGAAAGCCAATATAACATTAATAAGCCGGTATTATTGTCTGTGGATTTTTTACCCGATGAAACGGTTCCTTTACAATATCAAAGCACAGAATTGGGGAATATGGTTGTCCATAGAATTGTAATTAATTCAAATTTCACTTGGGACAACTATTCTGGAATTGAATTAAAATTGAAAAAGCTTCATGAAAAGGGAATGCTAGCGGCGCAAGATATAAATGGATTAGCTATACATGAATTTGCACACTTTTTAACATATTTTGATTGCAACACTTTTGGTGAGGTGGAATCAAGAAATAGCGATGTTCAAGAATGTTATATGGAGGGAATTTCAAGCTATGCAACAGAATCTAGGGATGGTGCAGAATGCTTGGCTGAAGCGATGGTTAAGGAGTATAATAAAGAAAAAATACCAAATGGAATGAATTTATTACTTAGTAAATATATATATAAATGGAGAAAATGATGCTGTGGATTCCTTCGCAAGAAAGATTTGATGCCTACACAAAAATGGAAAAAAGCGGAAAATATACAGAAGAAGAATTAAGGGCTTTTTTGTTTGAGGGTGCTTATGGGATAAGGAAAGTCATAAAAGATGAAATAGAAAAGGCCCGGGAAGAGGGGAAGAATGGATAATTTCAAAATTATTTATAAAATATTGCGATACATAAATGATTGTATGCAGTATGAAGAATTTGATGAAGAACATTTTACAGCAGCATATTTTGGAATAAGTAATCCACTGTTCTTTAATTTTTTAAAAATGTTGGTTGATGAAAATTACGTTAAGGGGATTCGTATTATTACGAACAAATGTGGCTCTGATTTTGTATTAATTGAACCAAGGCTTACATTAGCTGGTATGGAGTATTTGGAGAACAATACCATGATGAAAAAAGCCTATAGACTTTTGAAAGGTATTAAAGACGTGACACCGGGAATGTAATATCAAGCACTCACAAGCGTGGGTGCTTTTGTATTGGAGGATATTATGAACAATGTAGGAGATGGAGTACTTCAGGATGTTACTCGGGTCGTTATAGAAACAGAAGAAGAAAGCCCCATAACCATAGCAACAATAACAGTGGATAAAGTCGTTGTTGCTGAAGGTTACAGGGTTCGTCTTACACCGAATTATGATGATTAATGTTCGGTGTCTTTTGGTGGGCACGGGTCGTTTCCATAGCTATCTTTAGACCGAATTTTCCCTTGTCTGTTATGTATTAACAATTCAGTTCTCTGATTTTTGGCTATAGATTTTGCGAATTTTATCGCACCGGTTTGAGTTTTAAAAGTTTTCGTCACTTTTGAACTCCCGGATTTTCTGACAGCCCATGTATTATTATGCGGCACAACGTGCTGACTCTTTTTCATATTTTTCACCTCCCTTCTATGGTGATGCACATTTTAATTATACGTCTTTCAAAGAATCGCAGACGTTAAAGAACGGTTCTTTTCTATTGGGTAAAGCAGGAAGACCCTGTTTTATAGATTGGCGGTAGACCCGCAGAAAGGACCATTCAGACAATGGAACTTGCACAGATTTATGAAATGCTTAACGGCGTGGAAGGCGGAGCGGATGCCGTTGCCTCCCTGAAAAAGGAATTCACCACCCTCCGCAATGAGGCAAAGGAAAACAGAATCTCCAAGGAAGAAATTCTGAAAGCCCTGAACCTCCAGAACGGAGAGGCAGGAAAGCAGCAGGCAGAAACCCTGTCCGCACTGGCTGAAAGACTCAGACAGGCAAACACCACACCGGCTGACATGTTCGGCAAGATGAACGCGCTGGAGAAATCCATTACCGACCTGACAGCCAAGTATGAGGCACGCACCAAGGAAGCGGAGGCGGAAAAGCATAAGCGCATTGCTACCGCTACCCGCTCCCAGCTCATCAGCGCCCTGTCCAAAGGGAACGTCGTCAATCCGGAACAGTATGCAACCCTTCCGGCCCTTACCGGCGCCATTGTGGTAGGTGATGATGATACCCTGGGATTTAAGAGCGGAGATAAGACCGTCTCCATTTCTGACGGTGTTAATGCGTGGCTGAAGGCTAATGCATGGGCGGTCAAGAGTACTTCTCAGGGCGGTGCCGGATCGCACGGCCCGCTGGGGAATGCCGGCAAGCATTTCAGTATGGAGGACATCCGTAAGATGTCCCGTGAAGAAATCAACAAGAATTGGGAAACAATTAAAAAAGGAGTGACTGAATAATGGCTATTTCTACTTTTATTCCGACTATCTGGGAAGCAAGACTTCTCGCACATCTCGACAAGGCTCTGGTATATGGCAACCTTTGCAACAGAGACTATGAAGGCGATATCCGCGACTATGGTGATACCGTAAAGATTAATCAGATTGGCAATGTGGCCGTGAAGGATTACGCAAAGGGTACCCCGATTACCGTGGATGAAATCGACGGCACCCCGACCGAACTCCATATTGACCAGCAGAAGTATTTTGCATTCCATGTGGATGATGTGGATGCGGCTCAGGCCAATGTGAATCTGGTAGACGGCGCTATGGCACGTGCTTCCTATGCACTGCGTGACGTAATCGACCAGTATATCGCCTCTTTCCATAAGTCTGCCGGTGTGAAGATTGGTTCTTCTACTACTCCAATCAGCATTACCACTGCCGATGCGGCCTATGGCAATCTGGTAGACCTCAAGGGAGCGCTGGATGATGCCAATGTACCAACTGAAGGGCGCTGGGTGGTTGTACCGAGCTGGTTCTATGGCCTGATGCTGAAGGATAACCGCTTCGTGGCTGCCGGAACGACCAAGACTGATGCCGTTCTGGGAAATGGGTATATCGGTTCCGCTGCCGGATTTAATATTTATCAGTCCAACAATGTGCCGAGCACCTCCGGCGCTAAGTATAAGATTCTGGCTGGTAATAATACCGCCATTTCCTTTGCACAGCAGCTCATCAAGACCGAAGCACTGCGTGAATCCTCTTCCTTCAGTGATCTGGTACGTGGTCTCTGTGTATACGGCGCACAGGTCGTACAGCCGAACGCACTGGCATGCCTGACCGCTGACCATACCAGCGCTTAATAAGAGTCTGTCATGAATGACGTGGAAGGGATTCTCCGCCGGAGCATAAAGAACGCCATGGAACGGTCTGTGAGTAAGCTTCATAACTACGCCACCACACACCACCGGTTTATTTCAAGGACCGGAACTTTGGAACGCGCCGTACAGTCGGAAGTTACAAAAAAAGAGGAGAGTTGCTATTTACAACTCTCCTTCATATCTGAAATGTCAGTTAGAATACTTTATAAATAAATTTCAGATTAAATCAGTTCGGTCTTCTTCACATCTTCAATGGTTTTGGTTCCTGCCAGCTGCATGGTAATGGAAAGTTCCTTATTGAAGTGGTCGAATACAGATTTTACGCCTTCCGCTCCGCCCAGATTGAGACCGTAAATGACCGGTCGGCCAATGGCTACCAGATCGGCACCGCTGGCCAGAGCTTTGAATACGTGATTGCCTCTTCTTACTCCGCTGTCGAAAATGATGGGAGCTCTCTTATTAACTGCTTTGGCAATAGAAGGAAGTACGGCAAAGGAGGCCGGGCCTCCGTCAAGCTGGCGGCCACCGTGATTGGAGACCCAGATGCCATCTGCACCGGCATCCAGAGCGATTAAAGCGTCTTCAGGGGACTGAATGCCCTTCACGATAACCGGAAGCCCGGAAAGGCGCTTCAGTTTGCCAATATCGGAAGGAACGAAATCCTGCTTAGCGGCCGCATAGATTTCAGAAATTCCCTTGCCTTTTCCATCAGCGTTTCCATAGGCTGCCAGATTGGGCATAGGCAGTGGGAACTGAAAATGAGTGGAAATGTCTTCTTCACGGTACCCGCCCAGTGTGGAATCGACAGTCATGATAATCGCTTTTACTCCGGCACGTACAGCCTTCCGGATAAGAAATTCATTGAAGCCATCATCCTTGCTCATATAAATCTGGAAGAACTGTGGTGCGCCCGGTGCTGCTTTAGCCGCTTCTTCCAGATCTGTGCTGCCGTAGGTGCTCATTGCAAACAATGTACCAGCTTTTGCAGCTCCGATGGCAGTATCGACTTCACCTTTTACATGGGCAAGTCCATGGGCAGCGGAAGGCGCTTCAATGACCGGAGTGGACAACGGGATTCCAAAAATAGAAGTAGAAAGGTCGGCATGAGAAATGCCGCGAAGCACCCGTGGAACAATATGTTTGTCTTCAAAGGAGCGGGTGTTTTCTCTTAATGTCCATTCGTCTTCTGCGCCTTCACGGATATAGCCAAAGGCGCCTGGTTCCATGCGGGCTTTCACTCTGGATTCCAGTCCTTTAATATTGAGTATGTTAATAGGATGTTCTGCGTTGCTTGTGTAATATGCCATGATTTTCTCCCTGCAGCTGTAGCTGAAATTATACATGTATGCACATGATTAATGAAGTAAGAAGATAGCAGGAATCTAAGAATTCATTTTTTTAGCAGCTTTTTCATAAGTGCTGTTTCTTCTTTTGTAAGTGGGGACTCCAGCAGTGCATTGGCTTTATCTTCCATAGGGGAAATCCTGGCGACCAGGGCTTCTCCCTCAGAAGTAAGCGATAATATAAGGTTTCTCCTGTCTGATGGGTCTTCCTGACGATGAATAAGTCCTTTGGATTGGAGACGGTCAACTAACGATTTAATGGTGTTTGGACTTTTATGATTCAGCCTGGCCAGCTCTTTCTGACAAAGCGGGCTGTTTTCTTTTATCAGCTTCAATGCAGTCCATTGTTCCAGTGTAAGGCCGTAGCCACTGAAAAAATCATTCATTCTCACATGGATAGTTCTGGCGGTTTGAGCCAGAAGGTAGCCCAGTGTATTTTTCAGCTCCATGTTGACTCTCTTTCTTCAAAATCGCATGCGGTTAATATAGAGCTAAATTAATACGATATAGAACTAATTTAGCTGGCTTGATTATAGAAGAACATCTATATGGTGTCAATATGAAGATTATCTATGCAAGGGATATAGGATATTCCTGTATTATCCCGGTAAAAAGCAAAAGAGGGGGGCTTTTATCGTGGCAGTATTCTGTTATAATAATAGCAGTATTCTGTTATAATAATAATAGAATTTATTAACAACGGAGGGTTGGGTATGGCAGAACAGACTATAGTAAACAAAAAGGCTGATAGTTTTGAAAAATATTTAAAGGATAACAATCTGAATTTTTTTACCCGCTTTGATAAGGGAGATGAAAATCAGACGGTTTTGTTCCGTTCTAATATTCAGGTGGAAGGACAGCAGCTTCCGGTGAATGTAATTACTGACCGGACCATTTACACTATTATCCGTGTATTTGTGGGACAGCATATTATCAAGGAAAATAACCGTGCGGACTTTGAATCTTTCATGAATCAGATGAACAGAAGCTATAAGGTGTTCAAGTATGCAGCAACAGATGATGGGGATTTATTTCTCGATGCATGCATGCCAAGCACACAGGAAAGCTTTGACCCAAAGGTCGTACGCATTGTACTTGATGTAGTGGTAGATCATCTCAACCACGAATACAAGAAAGTTATGCAGCTGGCATGGAGATAATCTGATACTAAAACTGAGAAGGCAATAAAAAAGTCTCATCTGGAATATAGAGATGAGGCTTTTTTTGCGTGATAATGAAAATGATAATATCTTGTAGAGAATGAGAAAGAAAAGTGATAAAATAAGGATGTGATTAACGACAGAGGTATGCATATGCAAAATAAACCTGAAACAGATAAACAGCAAGGTAAATATATATGGAAGTTTGCATCAGCAGGGAAGGATAATGAAATTCCTGCTTTTTTTTCAATACATGGAATTTCTCCGCTGGTGGCGGGTATCCTTCTGCGAAGAGGGATAGATACTGAAGATAAGCTGAAACATTTCTGCTATGATACGCCGGCTGATTTGTCAGATCCATTTCTGATGAAAGGGATGCAGGCTGCGGTAGACCGGATAATTCTGGCATTACAGAAAAAAGAACCCCTGGTTATCTACGGGGATTATGATGTAGATGGCATAACGGCTACATCCATTTTGTACCGTTTTCTGAAAAGGGAAGGGGCGGATGTCCGCTTTTATATTCCTGCCAGAGAAACGGAAGGATATGGCCTGAATCTGCCTGCGGTACAAAAGCTGGCAGAAGAGGGGGGTAAACTGCTTATTACTGTGGACAATGGTATTGCCGCCGCTGATATTATTGCGCAGGCTCCTGAAACTATGGATATCATTGTTACGGACCATCACCTGGTTCCGGAAAAGATACCGAATGCTATAGCGGTGCTGAACCCCCATCAGAAGGACTGCAGATATCCTTATAAAGAACTTGCAGGATGTGGAGTGGCCTATACGGTATGCCGGGCACTGGCTCTGACTCTTCATAACGAAGCGTATGAAGAGGATATGGAACTGGTAGCGATGGGCACCATCGCCGATGTGGTTTCCCTTACAGGAGAAAATCGAATCCTTGTGAGAGAAGGGCTCCGGAAGATGCGGCATACACAGATTCCCGGGCTGGCTGCTCTGCTCCGGGCAGCGGGCATTGTAAAACCGGGGGAGGACAAACCGATTTCTGTGGAAGATGTGTCCTTTGGACTGGCGCCACGGCTTAATGCCGCAGGACGCATTGCCCATGCCCGGATGGGGGTGGACCTTCTTATCAGTTATTCCCGCGAAAAAGCAGAACATATTGCCCGCAATCTGTGTGAGATAAATGTGAAGCGCCAGGCTGTTGAAAAGGGAATCTATGAAGAGGCTGTCCAGCGGTTGCATCAGCTGAATGCGGAAAAGGCGGATGTCATGGTGATTGATGGTCACGGGTGGAACCCTGGAGTTATTGGAATTTCAGCATCCAGAATTCTGGAGCAGTATAACCGCCCGGTGCTCATGATTACCATCAAGGATGGTATTGGAAAAGGATCCTGCCGCAGTATTCCGGCTTTTGATATCTACCAGGCGTTAAAGGCACAGGAATTGTTGCTTATTCAGCTGGGTGGACATAAGATGGCCGCGGGCTTCAGCATCAGGGAAGAAAACATCCCGGCGTTCAGAAAGGCAATTAATGATTACGCGGCCAGGGTGCTCAGTCCGGAAGACTTTATTCCGGAACTGGAGCTGGAAGAATATCTTCCACTTCGGGAACTGACTCCCCGGTTCATTCATGAACTGGAAATTCTGGAACCCTGCGGGTGCGATAATCCCCGACCGCTGTTTGCCAGCAAAAACCTGCATGTGAATTATACAAGGCATATGGGGAAGGACAATAAACATTTTAAATGTATGTTCGAACAGGATAATATTTCCAGGCAGGGCATATTCTGGAACACTGGTATTTCGTCCCCCTGCAGAAACGGGGATATAGTGTCCGCTGCCTATCGCGCGGAAATACACGAATGGTATGGAGAGAATGTTCAGCTTATCTGCAAAGACATCATCATCCGGCCTGAACCGTTCCTGAACCGGGATAAGATGGTTTCCTTCTATCTAACAGTAAAACGGGTCATGGATTCGGAAAGTCCGATAGAGGAAATACAGCATCAGGTGGCAGACAGACTTAAACCGTCCTTCTCTTTCCAGGAAGTGGAACTTATGTTCAGAGTTTTTGAGGAGATACATCTTCTTAACCGGCGGCAGAGGGGGAATGAAACATATTACCAGTATCAGCCGGCGGTGAAGAAGCTGGATTTATATACATCATCTACGTATTGTAAGTATTCAATGAGGGGTTGATTATCATGGCTGTTATTAATGAAGACATGAATAAGGATAAGAAAAATATATCCACAGAAACCGCAAAGAAAATAAATATGGCTGAAATATTTTCAAAGACGCTGGATGATGAAACTATTCATACGGATGCATCGGCGTCTACGTTGGCAGATTTTCTGATTAATGAGGAAAACTATATTAAGGAAAAGGCCAAACAACATGATTTTTCTTTCGAAGTAAAAGAGGAATATGACCGCCTCATCAGAAAGGTGCAGTCTTATAACAAGGATCCCAAGGCACTGGAATGGATTAATGAAGCTTATAAGCTGGCGGCTCAGGCTCATGGGAAACAGGTAAGAAAATCGGGGGAACCTTATATTATTCATCCGTTGTCTGTAGCCTATATTCTGGCCGAACTGCAGATGGATCTGCCGGGGGTGATTGCGGCTCTGCTGCATGATGTGGTAGAGGATACGGAATATGCCCGGGAAGATATTGCGAAGATATTTGGCGAAGAAGTCGCTTTTCTGGTGGATGGGGTAACCAAGCTGTCCAGCTTCCACTATACGGACAAAGAGGATCAGCAGACTGAAAATTTCCGTAAGATGTTCCTGGCCATGGCCAAGGATATCCGCGTAGTGGTTATCAAGCTGGCTGACCGTCTGCACAATATGCGTACCCTCGGAGTTTTCCGCCGGGAAAAACAGCAGCGTATAGCCAGAGAAACACTGGAAATTTATGCTCCACTGGCACATCGTCTCGGGATTTATAACATTAAGTGGGAACTGGAAGATCTGTGTTTCCATTACCTCCATCCGGAGGAATATGAAAATCTGGTCCGCCAGATGAAACAGAAGCGCAGAGCCAGAGAAGAAATCGTTGAAGAAACAATGAAAGTGCTGAAGGAACATCTGGATAAATCGGGAATTAAAGCCAAGGTAACCGGAAGACCAAAGCATTTCTACAGTATTTATAAGAAGATGAAAAAACAGCATAAGGATCTGTCTCAAATATACGATCTGTATGCTGTCCGTGTCATTGTAGATACCATTCCACAGTGCTATGCCGTACTTGGTCTGGCTCACTCTCTCTGGAAACCGCTGCCAAACCGTTTCAAGGATTATATTGCGGTGCCGAAGCCCAATCTGTATCAGTCTCTGCATACTACCGTTATCGGAACCCAGGGACAGCCGGTTGAAATTCAGATTCGTACCTGGGAAATGCACCATATTTCTGAATACGGTGTAGCGGCACACTGGCGTTACAAGGAAGGCAAGGCTAACGGAGGAGCCAGCCGGTTTGACTCCAAGATAAGCTGGCTCCGCCATATTCTGGAATGGCAGGATACCAGTAATTCCAAGGAATTTGTCAATGCGCTGAAACTGGATGTATTCTCTGACGAAGTCTTTGTATTTACTCCGAAGGGGGATGTCATTAACCTGCCGCAGGGGTCAATTCCACTGGATTTTGCCTATCGAATTCATACGGAAATCGGTAATCACTGTGTAGGGGCCAAAGTCAATAATAAGATGGTGCCTCTGGATACGAAGCTGAAAAACGGGGATATTGTATCCATCGTTACATCCAAGTCCGCTAAGCCGAGTTATGACTGGCTGAACATTGTCGGGGCGTCGGAAAGTCGCAGTAAAATCAGAAGCTGGTTTAAACATGAAAACCGGGAAGAGAATATTGCCAGAGGGCAAGGACTGCTGGTTGAAGAAGCCAATCGGATGAACCAGGACTGGAAGGAACTGGCCAGCCGGAACCGGCTGGATGAAGTGGTTCACCGGGTCAATTTACAGTCTCTTGATGATATGTTCGCTGCAGTTGGGTATGGGGGTATTACACCAAAGAGTGTTATCCTCAATCTGATGAACATATATAACAAAGAGGTCAAAACCAGAGAAGCAGCTCAGGGAGCTAAATCGGCCAAAGCATTTGAACAGCTTAAGACGGAACCAAAGAAGAAACAGGTTGCTCCAAACGGTGTCCTGGTAAAAGGGGAATCCTCCTTGGAAGTTCATCTGGCTAAATGCTGCAACCCGGTTCCGGGAGATGAAATCATCGGGTATATTACCCGCGGCCGTGGTGTGACTGTACACAGGCTGGATTGTCCAAATATTGTAAATACTGATGAGCCGGAACGTCTGATTGAAGTTACCTGGATTAAGCAGACGTCAGGCACATTCCAGGTCAATATTGAAATCGTCAGCTATGACCGCACCGGACTCATGGCGGATATACTGGCCGTCCTGTCAGATAACAAGACATCGGTTTCTTCCGCCAATATCAATGTCAATGATGCCGGAGTGGCCACCATGCGGCTGGGAATTCAGATTAAGGATCTTCAACAGTTGGAATATATAATGACGAAAATCAGAAGAGTAAAAGGTGTCCACTCAGTAGAACGACTGAAAGGCAGAAAGGGGAACTGACAGATGAGAGCTGTTGTACAGCGCTGTGGATATTGTGACGTGGAGTCAGAAGGGAAAAAGGCAGGCCATGTAGGGAACGGTCTGCTGGTCTTTCTGGGGGTTCGTAAGGGAGATACAGAAAAGGATGGAGATTACCTGGCTGACAAGATAATAAATCTCCGGATTTTTGAGGATGAACAGGGAAAGATGAACCGCTCCATTCTGGATGAAGGCGGGGAACTGATGATCGTATCGCAGTTTACACTGTATGGGGATTGCCGCCATGGCCGCCGGCCCAGTTTCTTTGAAGCGGAACTTCCAGAAAAAGCTAACCGGCTTTATGAATATGTAGTGCAGAAATGCCGGGCAGCAGGGCTTCCTGTGGAAACGGGAAGGTTTCAGACCATGATGCATGTACGGCTGGATAATGTGGGGCCGGTAACCATTCTCCTGGACAGCCAGAAGGAGTTCTGAGTATATGTTGCGTGTGGTTAATTTTGTTCTGGGCCCGCTGAGGAATAATACGTATCTGATTACGGATGAGGAAACTGGAGCGAGCCTGGTCATAAATCCTTCCTTTTGTTCGGAACAGGTGGCTGCTTATGCCGCGAGGGAACAGATTCACATTGATAAGATTCTGCTTACCCACGGGCATAATGATCATGTGGCAGGGGTTCCTGCACTTCAGCGGCAGTATAAGGAGATTCCGCTGTATATCAGAAGGGAAGATACCTTCTATCTGAAGAAAGAAGGGGATGAGGATTCTGACTTTATGGGGATGCCGCGACCGTTTATTCATGGACCTTTCCATTGGCTGCAGGATGGGGATACTGTTTCATTGGGAAACAGTATATTTCAGGTGATTGCTACGCCGGGGCATACGCCTGGAAGTGTATGTTATTACCAGGAAGATAGGCAGTGGCTGTTTTCAGGAGATACCCTGTTTGCAGGTTCGGCAGGCCGATGTGACCTGCCACTGGGCGATGAGGAAAAGCTGGATGACAGTCTGGATCGGCTAAAACAGATAATTCCTGATTCGGCCATTATCTTACCTGGTCATGGTGAACATTCTGAAATGGGCCTGGAAAAAATAAATAATTCTTTTCTGAGGGGAGGTTTATAATGAAGAACAGTCCGGAATTATGGCTCAGAATAGCTGTGACAGTTTTTATCGTTACCCTGATTATTCTGGTGCCGCAGATTTTGTATCCGTTCAGCATATCGCTCATACTTTCGGTGCTGCTTACTCCGGTGGCAGACTGCATTCAGACACTTATGGAAAAGGCAGGAGTTCGAAAGTTTCCTTATGACATATCCATAATTCTGTCGTTTCTGCTGTTTATAGCCGTTGTTTATCTGGTAATCATCCATATACTTGTTCCGTTCATTACAGAAGCCAAATCCTTTATTAATGGGCTGCCGGGCATTATCCTGGAAATTCAGCAGGTTATACCGGAGCTGGAGGCTCAATATGATGTGCGCCTGATTCCACCGGAACTGCGGCACATAATCAACAATGTGGTATCTTACATTGGTTCGTATACGCTGCAGATTGCGCAGTTCAGTATTTCTGCCATTTTTTCTGTGGCCAGCACATTGATTGAAATGGTGGTCGTGCCGTTTATTACTTTCTATATGATAAAAAAAGGGACTGCATTTAAGGAAGCTTTTGTAAAACTGTTTCCTGTGCAGTATCAGCGGCATCTGACTCATCTGCTGGAAGAAATTTACCGTATGCTTTCTGCATATGTACGAGGGCAGCTTACCTTGTCAGTCCTTATGGCTATGGTTACATTCCTGGGGATGATGGCACTGAATATCCCTTATCCACTGGTTATCGGACTGCTGGCCGGTGTGATGGAACTGGTCCCTGTGCTGGGGCCGATTATCGGGGCAATACCTCCGGCACTGCTGGGACTTCTTCAGAGCTCTCATGTAATGGCACAGGTTATCCTGTTCTATATTATTGTTCAGCAGCTGGATTCCCATTTGATTATGCCGAAGATTATGGGGCATGTAATCAAAGTGCATCCAGTGGCTATCATTGCCGGAGTGCTGATCGGGGGACACCTGTTTGGCATTCTGGGGATGATGATTGCGGTTCCGGTGCTGGCTGTGCTTCAGGTAGTCATCAGACATATGTGGTTTTACGATTATTACAAGGTCATTAGTTAAGGGTGTTGGTCTATGAAAAAATCGACAGTAATAAATACGCTGAAAAAGCGTATCAGAGAACATAAGTATAAATTTACGACACAGAGGCAGATTATCCTTCAGGCATTTTTATCCAGCAAGGAGAATCACCTCAGTGCGGAAGATATATATGAAATGGTCCGCGGGGAAAATCCAGATATTGGGCTGGCTACCGTATATCGTTCCCTGGAACTGTTTACGTCACTGGATCTGGTGAAAAAGCTCGATTTTGGAGATGGAAGAAGCCGTTATGAATTAAATGATCATAACCTGTCTCACAGCCATCACCATCTTATCTGTCTTGGATGCGGCCGGGTTATTGAATTTACTTCTGATTTTGCAGAAGAAATAAGAATCCGGATTAAAAAGAAAAATGGTTTCAATATTGTGGACTATCAGCTTAAGTTTTACGGATACTGCAAAGATTGTCAGAAGCAGCATCCGGAATACAGCGAAAAGGAACCGCAGATATAAGGTATGCGCATCCTGGCTTATTTGCCAAGGTATAGCATAAATGATACAATTTATTCATGTTTTGTCCTGCCGGTTGGCAGTTGGCAGAATGTTTATTTTTTAGAAAAAGAGGGTTGCTCATGCAGGCATTAAGAGGTACACAGGATATTCTTCCGGATCAGGTATATAAGTGGAATTATATGGAACGTGTAATTCGCCATTTATGTGCACTTTACGGATATGGCGAAATCAGAACGCCAATGTTTGAAGACACAAAACTGTTTCTTCGTGGAATCGGTGACACGACCGATGTAGTCACCAAGGAAATGTATACGTTTGAAGACAGAGGCGGAAGATCGATTACGCTTCGCCCTGAAAACACAGCATCCGTAGTCCGTGCTTATCTGGAACATAAATTGTACGGGGATCAGCAGGTACATAAGGTATTCTACATTGGATCCATGTTCCGCTATGACAGACCACAGGCAGGCAGATATCGTGAATTCCATCAGTTCGGCGTAGAAATTCTGGGAGCCAAGTCTCCGGCCGCTGATGCAGAATGTATTGCTCTCGCCTATGACCTTTTTCAGAGACTGGGACTTCATGAATTGAAGCTCCACATTAATTCGATTGGTCACAGCGAATGCCGTGCGGCTTATCGCAAAAAACTGATTGAATTCTTTGAACCGAAGGTAGATGACCTGTGTGATGATTGCAGAGAACGACTGCACAAGAATCCGCTCCGTATTCTGGATTGCAAAGAAGAAGGCTGCCGTAAGGCAAGCATTGGCGCTCCGGAAATTACCGATTACCTCTGCGATGACTGCCAGGAAAAGTTTGATGCGGTTAAATCGTATCTGATGGCTATGGGCATTCCGTTTGAAGTGGATCAAAGACTGGTTCGTGGTCTGGATTACTATACCAATACGGCATTTGAAATTCAGTACACTCCACTTGGGGCACAGAGCGCTATCTGCGGCGGCGGACGCTATGACGGCCTCGTAGAAGAAGTCGGCGGTCCGTCTACACCGGGCATTGGGTTCGCAGTAGGTATGGAACGTCTGCTTCTGGCACTGGAAATGCAGAATCTGATTCCTGAACCGGAAACGGCAAAACATGTATATATTGCCGCTATGGGCAAGGAAGCGGAAGTGGCTGCGGTTAAACTCCAGAAGGAACTCAGGGACAGAGAAGTTCCGGCAGAAATTGACCTTCAGGGCAAGAGCCTTAAGGGACAGATGAAGCATGCCGGCAAGTCCGGAGCTGCCCCGGTAGCTATCATTGGTTCTTCCGAAATGGAAGAAGGCGTTGTCCAGGTTAAGACCATGGAAACCGGAGAACAGGTTAAGGTTAACGTTGCTGAAGCGGCTGATTATATGGCCAAGAACTTATAATCGTCCTTTTCAGTTAACAATAAATAATATTTAGTGAGGTGCTCAAATTATGGAAAACATGGCAGGTATGCACAGATCCTGCGGCTGTGGTGAAGTAAAAGACAATGATTCAGGCAAAGTTCTTACTCTGGCCGGATGGGTACAGAGAAGACGTGACCACGGCGGACTTATTTTCATCGATCTTCGTGACCGCACCGGTCTCGTACAGTTGGTATTCAGCCCGCAGTACGGTGAAGAAGCGTTCCACAAGGCAGAAGATGTTCGTAATGAATATGTAGTAGCTGTTGTGGGCAAGGTAAGAGAAAGAAGCGAAGAAACAATTAATCCGCACATGAAGACTGGCAGACTGGAAGTTGTTGTCAGCGAAATGCGCGTATTGAACAAGGCTAAGACTCCGCCATTCTATATTGAAGATGGTGTAGATGTTGATGAAAATGTACGCCTCAGATATCGTTATCTCGATCTCCGCCGTCCGGAAATGCAGCGCAATCTGATCATGCGCCATAAGATTACCCATGAAATGCGCGAATTCCTGGATGAAAGAGGATTCCTGGAAATCGAAACCCCGATGCTGACAAAGAGCACACCGGAAGGCGCCCGTGACTATCTGGTTCCGAGCCGTGTAAACCCGGGCAAGTTCTACGCTCTTCCACAGTCCCCGCAGCTGTTCAAGCAGCTGCTCATGGTTTCCGGTTTTGAACGTTATTTCCAGGTAGCACGCTGCTTCCGTGATGAAGACCTGCGCGCTGACCGTCAGCCGGAATTCACTCAGCTGGATATGGAAGTATCCTTTGAAGATCAGGACTTCATCCTTGATCTGGTAGAACATATGATGCAGAGAGTGTTCAAGAATGTACTGGATGTGGATATTCAGATTCCGTTCCAGCGCATTACCTGGACAGATGCTATGAATCTCTATGGTTCTGATAAGCCGGATCTCCGCTTTGATATGCATTTCTACGACATTTCCGACCTCCTTCGCGATACCGGATTTAAGGTATTCCGTAACGTACTGGACAATGGCGGTGTAGTTAAGGCTATCAACGTTAAGGGCGATGCTAAGATTCCGCGTCGTGAACTGGACGGACTGGTTGAATACGTTGGACATTACGGCGCTAAGGGCCTGGCATGGATCGGATTCAATGAAGATGGAACATTGAAGTGTCAGATTACCAAGTTCCTTGGTGAAGACAGGATTCGTGAAATCGGCCGCTTCTGCGAAGCTGAAAAGGGAGATCTTATCCTTATCATTGCCGATAAGCCGAAGGTAGTAGCTCAGGCTCTGGGCGAACTTCGTCTGGAAATGGGCCGTCGTATGAATCTTATTGATCCAAATGAATTCTGCTTCCGCTGGGTAGTAGACTTCCCGATGTTTGAATACAGCGAGGAAGAAAAGCGTTATGTGGCAGAACATCATCCATTCACCGCACCTCGTGATGAAGAGGTTCAGTATCTGCTCACCAATCCGGAAAAGGTTTACGCTAAGGCCTATGATATGGTCCTCAATGGCGTAGAAGCCGGTGGCGGCAGCCTTCGTATTTACCAGGAAGACCTGCAGGAAAAGGTATTCCAGGCTATCGGAATTTCCAAGGAAGAAGCAGAAGAAAAATTCGGATTCCTGCTTAAGGCATTCCAGTACGGCGCACCGCCGCATGAAGGCCTTGCCTTTGGTCTGGACCGTCTGGTAATGCTTATGCTCCATCGCGAATCCATTCGTGATGTCATTGCCTTCCCGAAGACACAGAGCGCTATTGACCAGATGTCTGAAGCTCCGAATGTAGTTACCGACAAGCAGCTGGAAGAACTCCATATCAAGCTGGTAACCAAGGAAGACAAGGAAAAAGAATTATTCTGATTTTTCAGAAAGCAGAACATTTTTTCTTGTAAATGAACTATGATTCTGCTAAAATGAATACAGATGAAAGCCCTGCTGTGCACGTGCAGCTTGAATATTTTGAACCAACACCTTTACATCGGGAGTTAGAGCTGAGGGATAGCGTTAATGCCCTTCAACGGGGACTAGTAAAGTCCTTCATGATGACACCCACCTGCATTTTTGCAGACTCAAAATACGGCCAATACGACATGGTGGGGATATACAAATGACAGTCGCCGAGGGAACTTGGCGACTTGTTTTTGTCTGTACAGCAATTTAACGGCTGACCGTAGAGAATATACTATGTCATGTGTGAGGAGGTAGAAATGAACATATGAAACGACGTGTCGTTTCTACAAGGAAATATAAAAAGAAGACCGGATCCAGAGCCTATGAAGCCGGTGGTCTTCTTCTGACCCTGCTGGGGATACTGTCCTGTCTCAGCCTTGCCGGACAAAGTATGGGGCTTTTTGGCGATTTACTGCGACAGGTATTCCAGATCTTATTCGGAAAAGGAGCCATCATTCCCGCGTTTTTCTGTATTCTGCAGGGATTACAGTTTATCGGAAAAGGGCCTAAGGTAAGATTTACCTGGAGATTTGTGGCTATCAGCCTTTTATACTGGATGATACTGGCAGGAATACATGCCTGGATAGTTCCGATGGGGCAGGAGTTCTCCGGAGATATGATTCTTGCCGGAGGCGGGGCACTGGGAGCGATAGCTGTCTATGGCCTTCATGCCCTGTTCGGAACTGCTGGATTATGGATTGTCCTGATTGCCGGATTTATTCTGGATATTGTCTTTCTTACCCATGTCTCCCTGTCTCCTGGAGTCAACTATGTGGAGCAGAAAACAGCGAAGCATGTGGCACGTATGGGGGAGGCCATTAAAGAGAAGAAGGCGATTTACGATGAACAGCGCCGGGTAGAACGTGAGCTTGGAAAGTCATATTCCATGACGGATTTTATCTTCCATAAGCGTCACCTTGAGGATGACCAGGATGCGGAAAGTGAAAAAACGCAGCCACAGCCGATGGGGACAGTGGAATCGGATATGGAAAATCAGTTGGATTCTCAGGCGGTAGAAAACAACGGGCCGGAACTCATATTGAATACGGAACCAGAGGAAAATCCGGATATTCCGGGAGAAGAAGAAATAGCCGTTGCACCGGAACCAGAATCGGTACCGATTCCGGAGGAACCGGATATGCCTGCAGAAGTGGTGCCGCCGGAAAATGCAGCCACTGATAAACCGGAAGGCAGCATGAAGGGAGAAAACCCGGTTTCACCCTATAAGTTCCCACCTCTTACGCTGCTTAAACCTGGTGGAAGACAATCTGCGTCCCTCTCCCGGGAAGCGGAAGAAAAGAAAAAGATTCTGGAATCTACACTGCATAACTTTGGTGTAGCCGCCAGGGTTATTAATACCAGTGTGGGGCCAACAGTTACACGGTTTGAGCTTGAACCGGCTCCTGGGGTAAAGGTCAAAAAAATTGAAAACCTTGCTGACGATATTGCCCTTCAGCTGGCAGCCACACATATCCGTATTGAAGCGCCGATTCCAGGAAAGTCTGCAGTAGGTATTGAAGTACCAAACGGCAAGACTACCATGGTGGCGCTCCGGGATGTGCTGGACAGCGATGAGTTCAGAAATGCCCATGGTAATGTCAATGTGGCACTGGGCAAGGATATTACCGGAAAGACTATTGTGGCCGATCTGACCAGGATGCCGCACCTTCTCATCGCTGGTTCCACAGGTAGTGGTAAGAGTGTGTGCATTAATACTATCATTATGAGCATTCTGTACCATTATCGGCCGGAAGAAGTCAAGATGCTGCTTATTGATCCGAAGGTTGTAGAACTTTCTGTATACAATGCAGTGCCGCATCTTCGTTCCCCGGTGGTAACTGAACCGAAGAAGGCTGCCGGTGCACTTCAGTGGGCAGTTAAGGAAATGGAACACCGCTATAAGTTATTCTCTGCATCGGCCGTCCGGGATATCCGGGGGTATAATCGTCTGAACCCGAAGGAAAAGATGCCATATCTGATTATCATCATCGACGAACTGGCTGATCTGATGATGGTGGCGGCCGACAGCGTAGAGCAGGCAATCTGCCGTCTTGCACAGAAGGCCAGAGCAGCAGGTATTCACCTGGTTCTGGCTACACAGCGCCCTTCTGTGGACGTTATCACCGGTCTTATTAAGGCTAATATTCCAAGCCGTATTTCCTTTGCCGTATCTTCTCAGATTGATTCACGCACTATCCTGGATAAGGCTGGCGCAGAAAACCTGCTTGGGAAGGGCGATATGCTCTTTGATCCTATCGGAGCACAGAACCCTGTGCGTGTACAGGGGGCTTTTGTTTCTGATTCAGAAGTAGAGTCGGTTACTTCCTATATCCATAACGAAACAGCAGTGAAGGAAATGCTTTCCAGTGAGGAACCCCTGGTGTTCACCGCTCCTGACGAGGCAGAAAAGGCTGCTGTGGAGGAAGAACAGGACGAACTCTTCCCAGAAGCGGTAGAATGGATACTGGATACAGGAAGGGCGTCTGTCTCTATGCTTCAGCGGCGTTTCCGTATTGGGTATACCCGGGCGGGACGACTTATGGATACAATGGAAGAGATGGGGATTGTAGGCCCGGCTAACGGAGCAAAGCCCCGTGAAATCCTTATGAATAAAGAACAAGCGGATAAACTGTTATCCGGAAATGTAAATAAAGAGGTAAATCATGGATAATGGTACAGTAGGAGATATCTTACAGAAACAGCGCAAGTCGCTCGGGCTTTCCACCAGAGACATTGCGGATCGGACATTTATTAATGAAGCCTATATCATCGCCATTGAAAACGGGCAGTATTCCCAGACACGCGATGCAGTCTATGTGCGCGGTTTTATCCGCAATTATGCGGAAGCCGTAGGCCTTAATGGCAATATGCTCATTCAGTATTTCAATGAGGAAACAGCAGCCGATGATGCCGGAATTCCTGTAAAGAAAAAAGAATCCGCCGAAAGCAGGAAAGCCCTGCGCAAGAGCGTAGAAGTGGTATCCGATAAGAAAAAACAGCCAGATAAAGGGATGTCGCGGGCAGAGAAATGGATTCTGGCCGTAATCGTCATTCTGGCAGTTATATTCTGGATTCGTTTTTTCTATAATTGATAATCAGTAAAAGTGCAGGAGCAGTAAATGAAACGTTTGGCGTCAGTGCTGTTATTTCTGGGCATAGCGGTACTTGTGTTCGGGTCGGTTATCCTGTATATGGAAAAGGCAGCAAGGCAGAGGGCTAATGATGTAGCATCTACGCGTTTTATACGTGTATATACGGATATGCCTGCGGATTTTATTCAGACGGTGGGGCAGGCATTTGCCAGAAAAGAAAAAATAAACATCGTTTTGGTTCCGCTCACTACCAGTCAGATACTGGATAGCACTCTGCGTTCTGATAATACGGGGGATGTGGTGATTACTTCACAGGAAGTACTCCAGCAGCTTTCGGAAAAGAAAGAACTGGCTCCATATTCTTCACCCGCTTCCGACACAGTAATGCATCAGTATCGTGCAGAAAATGATACCTGGACCGGTATCTGGATAGATCCGGTGGTATTTGCAGTGAACAGAGATTTCTACGCAGAGAATCCTGATTACATATATACATGGGATAATGTGGTCACATCACCGATGACACGTCTTTCTGTCACCGATTTTGTTTCTTCCTCTGAGGCGGAAGATTTGCTTTACAGCATGTCAGAACGTTTTGGGGAAGATGGGGCTATCGGTCGACTCGCCTATGCAGGAACACATATTGTGCAGTATGGAAAATTCCTTTCCACGCCTGCACGTATGGCGGCAATGGATAAGGCGGACATTGGGATTTCCAGCTTCAATGAAGTGATGCGGGGCAAGAATGAGCATCTGCCCATTGCTGTTGTTTACCCTGATGATGGACAGCCATGGTATCTTTATGGTATAGGTATTTTCTCTGATGCAGCCCATAAGCCGGATGCCAGGAGATTTGTGGACTGGCTGCTTATGGGAAAGACACTGGATAAGGCAATGAATGCCTCCGATACATACTATCTGTCCACCAATGAACTGAGGCGGGATAAGGATGAGCGGGGACATTTGCTGAGTTTATGGAATTTAAAAAAGGTTTTTGTTAAAACGGGTCGTGACAGCCTGAAAAAACGCTGGGTGACTCAGGTTAGATTTGCAAGAGATACGGAGTAACTAAATGAAAAAAATTGGATTCATCAGCCTTGGCTGCTCAAAAAATCTGGTAGATACCGAAATGATGATTGGGCTTATGGAAAAGGCCGGCTACGAAATGACTGAAGATCTGAATGAAGCAAATGTTATCATTATCAACACCTGTACGTTTATTGATGCTGCCAAGGATGAATCGGTACAGACACTGCTTCAGGCAACAGAATATAAGAAAAACGGTAAATGTGAAAAACTTGTGGCCGCCGGCTGCCTGTCCCAGCAGTTCCAGGAAGGACTGGCCAGGGAGATCCCGGAACTGGACGTACTGCTCGGTACTGAATCCTGGCCAAAGATTCTTGATGCGGTTAATGAGTCTTATCGCACCGGCAAGCAGGTTAACTGTTTTGACAGCGCTCCATGTGAACATGAAGAATTAATACCGCGTCAGCTGGTGACTCCAAAGTATACGGCATATGTGAAGATTGCGGAAGGATGTAATAATGGATGCACATTCTGCTATATTCCTTATGTGAGAGGCAAGGCAAGGAGTCGTCCGATTCCCTCGGTAGTACACGAAGTAAAGCGACTGGCGGCACAGGGAGTAAAGGAATTCAACCTGATTGCTCAGGATCTCAGCTATTATGGTAGAGATCTGGGAGATGGAACGAATCTGGCAGGGCTCCTGAGAGAACTGGTCAAAGTGGAAGGAGTAAAGTGGATTCGTCTGTTCTATCTGTATCCAACTTATTTTACAGATGAACTGCTTGACCTTATTACCAGAGAAAAGAAAATCTGCAAATATGTGGATATTCCGTTGCAGCATATCAGCGATTCCGTTCTGAAGAGAATGCATCGCAGGGATACAAAAGAAAGCATTTATGCCCTGCTGGGTAAGCTGCGCGCAGCTTCTCCACGGATTACACTCCGCACTACCCTTATGGTAGGATTCCCGGGAGAAACAGAAGCGGACTTCCAGGAACTCTGTGATTTCATCCGGGAAGTTAAATTTGATGATATGGGTGCATTTAAGTATTCTCCTCAGGATGGAACACCGGCTGCACGAATGGCGGACCAGATTCCGGAAGATGTTAAAGAAGACCGTTATCATCGGTTGATGTCTGTTCAGGCTGAAATTTCCGAGGAAAACGACAGAAATCTGATTGGAACAGAAACGGAAGTGCTGGTGGAAGAACTGGTGGACAATGGAGATGGACTGGTTGCCAAAGGACGTGCCGAATTCCAGGCACCGGAAGTAGATGGCAATGTATATATCGAAAATCCAGGGGATTTAAAGCCTGGTGATTTCTGCAAAGTACGCATTGTCGATGGATATGCGTATGATCTGATTGCGAACAGAATCTGATTCATCCGGTAAAGAGGCGATATCATGATTGTTGAAATCATTACCACGGGAACGGAACTCCTTCTGGGAGAGATTATGAATGAAAACAGCTGCTGGCTGGCACGTTTTCTCAATGAACACGGATATACAGTGGCCTATCTGACCACCGTGGGAGATAATCCAGAACGTATGAAAAATGTTTTTATCACTGCATTTGGAAGGGCGGATATTGTCATTACCTCCGGAGGACTGGGGTCTACATTGGGGGATATAACCAAAAAGGCGGGGGCCAGTGCGATGGGACTGTCCCTGGTGCATGTGGAATCAGAACATAAGAGGCTGTGCGCCCATTATGAACATATAGGGCGCCCAATGAGCCCGCAGCTGGACCGGCAGGCCTGGTTCTGTGAAGGGGCATTCATTCTGAAGAACGATGTGGGGACAGCCAGCGGATCAGCGGTAACATATAAAGGAAAGACGCTGATTCATCTTCCCGGACCGCCTTTTGAAATGAAAGTCATGGCTCAGCGTTATATGATGCCATGGCTGGAAAAGAATTTTGGAGACCAGGGTATTATCCGCTCAGTGGTCCTTTCCGTCACCGGAATGGGAGAACCTCAGGTGGAGTCACTGCTTATGGATCTGCTGAAAAAGCAGTCCAATCCAACCATTGCCCTGCTGGCAAGACCGGGATTTATCGCCGCCCGGGTTACAGCCTGGGGGAAAGATGACGAAGAGGCGCTGAACCGGATGGAACCGGTTATCCGGGAAATTGAAAAACGCATTCCGGAACACACTACGGTGAGAGAACAGGGAATACATCAGGCGCTGGCAGAAGAACTTAAAGACCGACAACTGGTCATGTGCGCGGCTGAATCCTGCACAGGCGGACTTATTGGCAAACTGATGACGGATTATCCGGGAAGTTCTTCTTATTTTAAAGGTTCCTGTGTCACCTACTGGAATGAAGCCAAAGAACACATTCTGGGAGTGAAAAAGGAAACTCTGGATAAATATACGGCGGTGAGCGCAGAAACCGCCCGTGAAATGGCCGAGGGGGCAAGAAAGCTTTATGGGGCCCACATTGCTGTTTCCACCACCGGCTATGCAGGGCCAGGCCAAGGAGAGAGGGGCGAAGATCCCGGCCTGGTGTATATCGCGGTTTCCGGTGAAGCAGGAACCCGGGTGTATAAGGAAAAATTTCTGGGAGATCGGAATAATGTAAGGATGGGTGCGGCAGAAAAAGCTATGTACCGCGTGTGGCAATACATTCATTTATTTAATATAAGGAGGCAATGAGATGGCTAAAGTCCATGATGCAGGTGTAAACACCGGCGAAGCAGGAAAGAAGGAAGCGTTGGAAAGTGCATTACACCACATTGAAAAGGAATTCGGTACCGGGGCAATTATGCGCCTTGGTGATCTGGGGACCAGGATGAATATTGAAGTCATTCCTACCGGATCACTGGCACTGGACATTGCTGTAGGGGTAGGGGGATACCCGAGAGGCCGTGTTCTTGAAATTTACGGACCGGAATCATCCGGTAAGACAACACTGGCACTTCATGCTATCGCGGAAGCGCAGAAAGAAGGCGGAGTGGCCGCGTTTATCGATGCGGAACATGCTCTCGATCCTATTTATGCGCACAATCTGGGCGTAGACACAAAGAATCTCCTTATTTCCCAGCCTGACAGTGGTGAACAGGCACTGAGCATCTGTGAAGCCCTGGTAAGAAGCGGCGCAGTGGATATGGTGGTTATTGACTCGGTAGCTGCACTGGTACCGAAGCAGGAAATTGACGGGGACATCAGCGATCAGTCCGTAGGTCTTCAGGCGCGTCTCATGAGTAAGGCGCTCAGAAAACTTACCGGTATTATCAGCAAATCCAGAACCATCGTCATATTCATTAACCAGCTCCGTGAAAAGGTTGGGGTTATGTTTGGTAACCCGGAAACGACCACCGGCGGACGGGCACTGAAGTTCTATGCGTCCCTGCGTATTGAAATCCGACGTGGGGAAGCCATTAAGAATGGTACGGAAATCCTTGGGAACAGAACCAGGGCCAAGGTAGTTAAGAACAAGGTGGCACCGCCATTCCGTGTCGCTGAATTTGATATCATGTATGGTCAGGGCATTTCCAGAGAAGGCACATTGCTGGATATTGCATCCAACATGGAAATCATTAAAAAGAGCGGCGCATGGTATTCCTATAATGGGGACAGAATCGGCCAGGGCAGAGAAAATGCCAAACGCTATCTGAAAGAACATCCGGAAGTATCGGCTGAAATCGATAAGATTGTAAGAGATACCCTGGTGGTAGAACCAGAACCGTTCGAAGATACGGTGATTGCAAAGAATGAAGAAGACAACGAATAAAAAGGCATTCGACGCAGCGCTGTCCATGCTTGGCTATCGTTCCTACTCTGAAACCGAAATACGTACAAAACTCAGACGGAAAGGGTATGAAGAGGAAAAAATCGCGGAGGCGATAGACAGGCTGATACAGTATGGTTATCTGAATGACAGGGTACTGGGGGATGAAGTCTTCGAAGCGATAAAGAATAAGGGGATTTACGGTGATGCGTATATCCATCGAAAGCTGGCACAGCGGGGACTTTCTTCTGACAGACATCTTTCTCGGAGCGAAGAAGAAACGGCGGCCCGCCGCATTCTGGAGGCTAAGATCCGCGTGAGCCCGGAAGCAGCCGGAAATCCGAAGCGGCTGGCCGGGTTCCTTGTGCGCCGTGGATTTCCCGTGTATCTTATAATGGACATACTGACTGACTATACGGCCTGTGAAGAAAACGAACCGTGGTAAAGAAAAATACGGGACGTTTTCTGCACAGGAATGAAGAAGAGACCTTTCTGCTTTCTTACAGGAGAGCAGGAAGGTCTTTTTGTGTTTTTCAGGTGGATAATAAGTCGAAAGTCAAAGATAAAAATCAAAAGGTTTAAAATAAAAGTTAAAAAGTTTGGGAAATTTTGATATCTAATAGCTGAAAAAATCCGATAAACACTAGTAAAACAGCATAAAGTCAAAAAGTCTATTTTTTTAATAAAACTATTGACTATTAAACTTTTAAATATTATAATGTATACAACGATAAGAAAGGAGGCAGGAGGAACGATGTTGTCAGATCAGATAGAGCAGCTGATACTTCAGCTTATGGATAAACAGAACGATGGTCCTGTGACATTAAGCCGAAATGAGCTGGCTGACTATTTAGGATGTGCGCCATCGCAGGTGACATATGTAATTAATACCCGCTTTACACCTAATCGGGACTATGTTGTGGAATCCAGGAGAGGGAATGGAGGCTATATCCGTATTTCCCTGTCTCCTAAAGGAAAGATGCGGACTAAGGAGGCCGAAAGTAAAAGCGGAACATCCAGTGAGAAGCGTAAGACAGAGGGGACTTCCGGAAAAGAAGCAAATTCGTCTATAGAGAAAGATGTGCTGGGATATTTCCGGATGATCAGACATTGCGGAGTTATTTCCGAAAGAGAAGTTAAACTCATTACCTGCATGCTTGAGTCGTTATTTGCTGTGTGCCCTGAAGACAGGGAGACGGAACTTATGCATGCACTGGTAAAGAATGTGAATACCATTTTGAGAGAAGGGGATAATATATGATTTGTGAACGTTGTCATAAAAAGGAAGCTACCGTACACATTACGGAAGTACTGAATGGGAACAGAACTGAAAAACATCTGTGTCAGGATTGTGCGGCTCAGGAAAAGGGCATGCATTTTCAGCAGGATTTTTTCAGTGATCCGTTTACCGACTTTTTCGGCAGAGACAGTCTGTTTGACCGGCTCTGGGGAAATGGGAACGAACGGCTGACAGGTAGCCTGTCCTGTCCATCCTGTGGAACGACTTATCAGGATTTCAGACAGTCGGGCAAGCTGGGGTGCCCATCCTGCTACGAAGCATTCCGTGAAAAACTCCGTCCTCTGTTTCAGCAGGCAGGCGGTTCACATAACCACACCGGAAAGGGTCCAAAGATTTCCATTTCTACGGATGGGGATGCGGATACGTCAGGCAGCGTAAAGAATCCGGAGGCTGAAAAGAAGGTTTCTCCTGAAGTTGCGGAACTGAATAAGAAACTGCAGCAGTGTATTAAAGAGGAACGGTATGAGGACGCAGCCAGAATCAGAGATGAGATTAAGAAGATGTCTGGAGGAGAGGCATAATGATAGTAAAAGAGTGGCTGGATAAAGAAGAAAATTCCAACAGCGAGTGGAATTCCATCGTTCAGACACGGTTGAAGCTGGCCCGGAATATGGCAGGGATACCATTTCCGGATAATATGACTACCGCAGAGGCTGCGGAAGTGAATGACAAGGTCAGCCAGGCTGTGCAGAAGTGGAATGAAACCGGGTCGGTAAAGTTTACTCCGGTATCGGTATCAGCCCTGTCGGAAGGAGAAAAGAACCTTCTTCTGGAAAGCGGAATTGATTTTCCGGAGGGCGGAAACAGCCAGTGGAGAAAGTTGTATCTTTCAGATTCCTGGGGTATGGCTATCCTCACCAATGGGGATGACCATTTCACCGCCTGGGCGTTATCCCATGATGGCAATCTGACGGAAACCTGGGAAAAGCTGTCAAAGCTGGATGATTTTTTCAGTCAGTACATACCATTTGCCTTTGACCATGAATTTGGTTATCTTACCGCTTCGCCGCTTATGGCCGGGACCGGGTTATCTGTCCGGGAAACGGTGTTTATTCCGGGAATCAGTCAACTTCGTCAGATTGAAAATCTGGCAGGTAAACTGGCCCGGAGTGGATACCGGATTGGTGCCATGGAACGAAACGCGTCGGAATTCTTTCCGTTTTATGTGATTGAGAACAGTTATTCCATGGGCGTTTCTGAAAAAGGGCTCTGCAACCGTTTGGAAGAGGCGAACAAGAATATTGAATTCGTTGAGGACAAGGCCTGGAATACATGGTATTTAGCTCATGAAGAGCTCTGTAAGGATAAGGCGTGGAGAGCTATAGGCACGCTTTCCTATGCAAGAAGCCTTCCGTACCGGGAAGGGGTAGAGTGTTTTGCCTGGATATACAATGGCATTCGCCATAAACTTCTCCCGGCACAGACAAAGGCAAAGTGCCTGCAGCTGCTGAAAATGCTTCCTACATCCTATGTGGAACAGAAAGTACAGCAGGAGGGGCTCTCTGAAAAAGACAGCAATCGCTGGAGAGCCGTTATCGTAAGAGAATTTATTAAAGCAATGAGCATATAAACAAGGAGGGGTATATATGGATCAGAGATTTACGGATGGGGTAAAAAACGCATGGAGGTTTGCTATTGCCGAAGCGCAGAAACTGGGCAGTGAATACGTAGGGGTTGAACATCTGCTTATGGGGATTGCCAGTGAAAAGGATAGCGCCGGCGGCAAGATTCTTCATTCCTTTGGAATTACCCCGGAAAAGATTGAACAGCTGCTGGGAGGAGCTCATACCAGCTTCTTTAACCGCGAACTGTACATTGCGCCGCGTACGAAGAGGGTACTGGAACTGGCAGCTGCAGAAGCTAATGAACTGGGGAATAACTATGTAGGTACGGAGCATCTTCTTCTGGCAATACTGCGTGAAGGCGATGGGATGACCATGAGCATTCTGGAACGTTTCGGTGTAACCGAAGACAAGATGCAAAAGGCATTTGAAACCGTTATGAATGAATCCGGTAAAGGAGGAGACTCGGCAACATTGGGCGATCTCAGCGATTATGCAATCGATCTTAACGAACGGGCTAAGCAGGGGAAGATTGATCCGGTCATTGGCAGAACCAATGAAATCAACCGGGTTATTCAAATTCTGTCCCGTCGTAACAAGAACAACCCGGTTCTGATTGGTGAACCAGGGGTTGGTAAGACAGCCATTGCGGAAGGACTGGCACAGAGAATTGTTGAAAATGACGTTCCTGAAATTCTTAAGAACTGCCATATTATTTCTCTCAATATGTCCTCTATGGTTGCCGGTACCAAGTACAGAGGTGAATTTGAAGAACGACTGAAGAAAGTCATTGAAGAAGTGAAGAAACATCCGGAATGGATTCTCTTTATTGATGAACTGCATACTCTGGTAGGGGCAGGTGCAACAGAAGGCTCTATGGATGCTGCCAATATTATGAAGCCGGCTCTGGCCAGAGGCGAACTCCGTTGCATTGGTGCTACCACATTGAAGGAATACAAGAAGTACATTGAAAAGGATGCAGCTCTGGAACGTCGATTCCAGCCAGTAAAGGTAGGCGAGCCAACCAACGAAGAAACCGTGCAGATTCTGCAGGGACTCCGTGATAAATATGAAGCTTTCCACAAGGTAAAGATTCCGGATGAAGCCATTAAGGAAGCCGTAAGATTGTCTTCCCGCTACATCACGGACCGTTTCCAGCCGGATAAGGCCATTGACGTAATCGATGAAGCCGCTGCCAAGATTCGCATGGAAGCTTCTTCCGCGCCAAAAGGATTGAAGCAGAAGGAAGATGAACTGGCGAATATCCAGAAGGAAAAGGAAGCCGCTGTTTCCGCGCAGAACTTTGAAAAGGCAGCCGTCTACAGAGATCAGGCAAAGAAACTTTCCGATGAAATTGAAAATCTGAAGAAGGACTGGAAGGGGGCGGACCAGGATCATCTGGCCGTTACTCCAGAAGACATTGCCGAAGTTGTGGCTAAGTGGACCGGTATTCCGCTGCAGAACCTTACACAGAGTGATTCGGAACGTCTGCTTCACTTGGAAGATGAACTCCATAAGAGAGTGGTTGGCCAGGAAGAAGCTGTACATGCAGTGGCTAAGGCTATCCGCCGTGCAAGAGCCGGCATGAAGGATCCACATCGTCCGATTGGTTCCTTTATGTTCCTCGGTACTACCGGTGTAGGTAAGACCGAACTGGCAAAGGCACTGGCTGAATGTATGTTTGGCAGTGAAAAGGCACTGATTCGTTTCGATATGTCGGAATTCATGGAGAAACACGAAGTGTCCCGTCTCGTCGGAGCACCTCCAGGATATGTTGGTTATGATGAAGGCGGTCAGCTGACAGACGCTGTTCGTAAGAATCCATATTCTGTCATTCTGTTTGATGAAGTGGAAAAGGCACATGCCGATTTCTTTAATATCCTTCTCCAGGTACTGGATGATGGCCGTCTTACCGATGGTCAGGGCCGTACGGTAGACTTTACCAATACGGTTATCATCATGACCAGTAACCTTGGTTCTACTCTTCTGAGAGAACATACCAAGAGCATGGGCTTCACAGCAGAACACAAGGAAGGGGAAACCACTGACTTTGAAGAAATCAAGGGGAAGATTATGGATACGGTTAAGAGAACATTCCGTCCGGAATTTATCAACCGTATTGATGAAATCATTGTCTTCCATCCACTGACCGAAGACGATCTGAAGAAGATTGTAAGACTGCTTATGGCCAAAGTGGAAAAGAAGATGGATTCCATGCATGTGGCTCTTAAGGTTTCTGATAAAGCCTTTGAACAGATTATCAAGGATGGGACCGATGTGGAGTATGGTGCAAGACCACTCAGAAGAACTATTCAGCGCGAAGTGGAAGATGCTATCGCTGAACTGATTCTTGAAGGCACCCTGAAGGGCAAGAACACACTGCACATTGATGTGGACGACAAGGGTAAACTGGTATTTACAGCCGACTAAGTTTTCCTGAAAGTTCATGTATAATAAAGAGGTACGGAGCAGATCCGTACCTCTTTGTTGTTTCAGGAGATAAGATATGAGTGCTAAAAAAAGTACAGTGAAATATATGTGTTCTGACTGCGGGGCAGAGTCCGCCCAGTGGATGGGAAGATGCCCTGTGTGCGGGGCATGGAACACTATGGAAGAATTTACCATTACGGAAGAAAAACATTATCCGGTGGCGTTAAAGGAAACCAGAGGAAAGGCACAGAAAGCTTCCCGACTGTCGGAAATTCATCTGGGAAGTGAAGCCAGAAACATACTGGATATGCCGGAAGTGGATCGTACGCTGGGCGGAGGTATCGTTCCCGGGTCGGTCATCCTTTTTGGAGGTGAACCGGGAATTGGTAAATCTACGCTGATATTGCAGCTCTGCCATGCAGTATCCAAAAAAGGGACGAAAGCCCTGTATTGCACAGGAGAAGAATCAGAAAGACAGATTAAGATGAGGGCTGACAGACTCCATATGGGAGAAGATGAATGTTTCATTCTGGCAGATGGCAATCTGACACATATCGTGGAAACGGTAGAAAAACTGTCGCCGGATTTTGTGGTTATTGATTCTATACAGACTATGTATGTTCCGGAAAATGATTCGCCCATCGGCAGTCCCAATCAGATTAAAAGCTGCACATCGGCTCTGGTAAAACTGGCGAAAATGAAGAATATCACCGTGCTTATTGTGGGACATGTGACCAAGGAAGGCAATCTGGCCGGACCACGTATGCTGGAACATATGGTGGATGTGGTGCTGTACCTGGAAGGAGACAGAAGCTATCAGTTCCGTGTGCTCCGCACGGTAAAGAATCGCTTTGGACCCACATCGGAAACCGGTCTTTTCATTATGAAAGAAGACGGACTTATGGGGATAAAAGACCCATCTGGGTTCCTTGTACGGGAAAGGAAGAATCCTGTGGCCGGAAGTGCCATAACCTCATGCATGGAAGGGCAGCGGGCTATTATGGTGGAAATTCAGGCACTGGCGGTTCATTCTGTACTGTCAATGCCCCGGCGGATCAGTGTCGGGTTTGACTACAGCCGCATGATTGTGCTGCTGGCTGTTCTGGAAAAACGGGCGCACATCCGCCTTTCACAGAGCGATGTGTATGTCAATGTAGCCAGTGGCTTCAAAGTGCAGGAAACGGCAGCCGACTTATCCGCAGCGATGGCCATTGTATCGGCTCATTGGGATATACCGGTTCCACCGGGTGTGATTGCCGCCGGGGAAATCAGCCTGACCGGGGAAATCCTTCCGGTTACGCATGTACTGGCCAGAATAAAGGAAGCACAGAGGATGCACTTCACGGTCTTTCTTCTTCCGGAAGGAAATCGTGAGGAAGTGGAAGCCTGGCTTTCCACACAGAAAGATAAAGAAACCTGTCATCCTGTGTATGTAAGTCAGTTGTCTGAAGCAGTTTCCTGGATGAAACAGAAGAAAGTGACAAATCAGAATATCCAGGGATAAAAAGCGTTCTGCAAAAATATTCCACATTTTTTCTGGATTTTTACTAAAACGATAAAAAGTAGAAATATTGTATTATAATTCGCAGTCTTTTATGATAAGATATATGTGTATATCTATGGCAGATTTTACATTGACCATAAAGGTTATTAATATTTAAATTCATAACGGGGAATTCAAAATGTCGGAAAAAGTATTGAAATCAATCTTTGTCCTGCTCTTTGCCGTTCTTGGTGTAGTAGCAGGAGCGCAGCCGGCTCATTTGATGACGCAGTACATTCCCAGATCATTGCTGACAGAGACAGTTTGGGGGATTAGTGCGCTGTCTCTGGGCATCATGATTTTAAGCGGTATGATAGGTGCCGTAGTGGGAACACTGGTCGCCCCTTATCTGAATCGTCTTATTTTCTCCCTCACCGCCAGAGTTGAGACCTCCCTTGCGGAGATTTCCATTCAGGATCTTCTTCTGGGGACAGGGGGATTATTTGTCGGTCTGATTATTGCCAATCTGGTAGGGCTGGCGTTTGAAAATATTCCATATATCGGGCCGTATATTTCTGTGGTGCTCAGTATTCTGCTGGGGTATCTGGGGATGCATATGGCCATTTCCAAGCAGAGTGAAATTGCGGAATGGATCCGGCTGAGTCCGGGCAAGAATGCCAGAACTGCGGAAAATGAAGATATAGTAAAAGGCAAGCTGCTGGATACCAGCGTTATTATTGATGGCCGTGTGGCAGATATCCGCAAGACCGGGTTCCTGGAAGGCGAAGTCATCGTACCGGTCTTTGTCCTGGAAGAACTGCAGAAAATTGCCGATTCCGCTGATTTGCTGAAGAGAAATCGAGGCCGCCGCGGCCTGGATATACTCAATAAGATGCGAAAGACAAGAAAAGATAACGTAACTATTGTCACTGATGATTTTGACGATATTACGGAAGTAGATTCCAAACTTATGCGGCTGGCACAGCAGAAGGGATATCAGATTATTACCAATGACTATAATCTGAACAAAGTAGCTGAACTGCGGGAAATTGAAGTACTCAACATCAATGACCTGGCCAATGCGCTCAAGCCAGTAGTGATTCCGGGAGAAAAGCTGTTTGTTCAGCTCGTTAAACGGGGGAAGGAACCTGGCCAGGGCGTCGCTTATCTTGATGATGGAACCATGATCGTAGTAGAACATGGGGCTCAGTCCGTGGGTAAGGAAGTAGCCGTTGTCATTGCCTCTGTTTTGCAGACTTCGGCGGGGCGTATGATTTTTGCTGAACTGGAGGAACCTGAACAGGATGAATAGTTTGATTTTCCTCGCCGCAGGCGAAGGACGCAGAGTAGGCGCAGGGAAAAACAAGATGCTGCTTTCTGTGAATGGAAAGCCTCTGGTCTGGTACAGCCTGAAGCATGTCCTGCAGAGCAGAGCATTAGATGAGATTATCCTGGTAACACAGGAAAAGGAAAGACCGGAATTTGAAACAGTGGTCCGGTCTTTTCATGCGCATATACCCATAATTTTTGCCACTGGGGGGAAGACCAGAAGCGAATCCGTGAAAAATGGACTTCATGCGGTTTCAGAGGCATCGGACAAGGTCCTTGTACACGATGGGGCAAGACCACTGGTAGACGGACCGTTCATTGATTCGGTGCTGGCTGCGTTGAGTGAGAAGGCTCCTGCGGTAGTGACTGGAATCCCCTGTGTAGATACCATAAAGAAAGTGACGGCGGAGGGGATGGTCACAGGCACACTGGACAGAAAAGAACTGTTCCGTGCGCAGACACCGCAGGGGTTCTGTACCCCGCTGTTCCGCCAGGTGGTTGATTCCCTTTCAGGAGATGAAACCTTCACCGATGATGTATCCTTATTTGAATATAAGGGCATTCCGGTGAAGATTATTCAGGGAAGGGAATCCTTTTTCAAAGTGACGACCAGAGAGGATGTTGAACGTTTTATGACTTCACTGGAACAGCCGAAAATTGCATTTCGCATTGGTCAGGGGTATGATATACATCAGTTTTGTGATGACAGACCTTTAATTCTCGGTGGAATAAAGATTTCTGATACCCATGGACTTCTTGGCCATTCCGATGCGGATGCACTGATTCATGCGATTATGGATTCTCTGCTGGGAGCAGCCGGCCTTCCGGACATCGGGCATTTCTTCCCTGATGATGATCCGGAATTTGAAAATGCGTCCAGCGTTAAACTGCTTGTCCGTGTAATGCGGAAAATCCGGGACATGGGATATGAGGTAGGCAATGTAGATACCACCATCATTGCTCAGAGGCCGAAACTTGCCGGGTATATTCCGGAAATGAAAGCCTGCCTTGCCCAGGTCATGGGTATTACGGAGGATGCGCTGGGAATTAAAGCGACAACAAAAGAAAAAATGGATGCCATCGGTGAAGGCCGGGCCATTGCCGTTATGGCCAGTTCATTACTGTGCAGGAGGAATTAATGATTATGGAAAACAAAATTAAAGTAAGATTTGCACCAAGCCCGACAGGTCCGTTTCATATTGGTGGAGCCCGTTCTGCACTGTTCAACTGGCTGGTTGCCAGACACACAGGCGGCACCTTCCTGGTACGTATAGAAGATACCGATCTGGCTCGCTCTTCCAGAGAATCCGAAGAAAACATCAAGGAAGCTATGAAGTGGCTTGGCCTTACCTGGGATGAAGGCATTGATGTAGGCGGAGATAATGGCCCATACAGACAGACGGAAAGACTGGATATTTATAAGAAAGAAGTTCAGCGTCTGCTCGATGAAGGAAAGGCTTACTATTGCTACTGCACCGAAGAAGAACTGCAGAAGGAAAGAGAAGAACAGCTGGCCGAAGGTAAGACACCGGTTTACGGTGGTCATTGCCGTCATCTGACTCCTGAACAGATTGAAGAATATAAGAAGGAAGGAAGAAAACCGGTAGTACGACTGGTCGTTCCAACGGATAAAGTATATGCGTTCGATGATATGGTAAGAGGTCATGTAGAATTCCAGTCTGCCGGTGTCGGCGATTTCATCATTATGAAGTCTGACGGTATTCCGGTATATAACTTTGCGGTGGTTATCGATGATGCCCTTATGGGAATTACCCATGTAATCCGCGCGGAAGAACATCTGTCCAATACACCAAGACAGCTTGCTATCTATGAAGCTCTGGGATATAAGGTTCCGAAGTTTGGCCATATTTCCCTTATTCTTGGCTCCGATCATAAGAAGATGAGTAAGCGCCATGGGGCAACTTCCGTACAGGCTTACCGCGATATGGGATATCTGCCGGATGCCATGGTAAACTATCTGGCTCTTCTGGGCTGGGCTCCCAAGGGAGAACAGGAATTGTTTACCAGAGATGAACTGATTAAGGAATTCTCTATGGACAGAGTATCTTCCAACGATGCCGTCTTTGATATCGAAAAGCTTAACTGGATTAATTTCCAGTACATGAAGAAGCTTACTGCACCGGAACTCCTGGATTTCGTTATGCCATTCCTGGAAAAGGCTGGATATGTCACACTTCCTCTGTCTGATGAAAAGAGGGGCTGGCTCGAAAAGGTGGTATGGTATGTAAGAGACCATCTCTACTTTGGTCAGCAGGTGGTTGAAAATGTTAAACCGTTCTTTGAAGAACCGGCACCGGTGGAAGATGCTGAAATCAAGGCAATTATAGATGCAGAAGACAGCCATAAGATTCTGGCTGCCTATGCAGAAGCATTAAAGGCTCTTCCGGAATTTAATGAAGATAGCATCAAGAAGTGCTTTAAGGCGGTAATGAAGGAAACAGGTATTAAAGGCAAGGCTGCATTTGAACCGGTACGTATTGCTCTTACCGGCCAGACACAGGGACCTGGTCTTTATACTATGATTGAACTGCTTGGCCTGGAAGAAACGGAAAAGAGACTGAATCGTTTTTGATAATATGGAAATATCCTGTCATCCCTGCGGCTGTGGATTCAGGTTGTGATGACAGATAACAGAAATATGCTCCTCTGAAAGACAGAGGGGCATATTTCATGTAGTTTTGCCGAGGGCGGATATTCCATGGTGAAATGTATAATGGATCATTAGAATAAATAATTATGCAAATAATAAAATATTTATACATAGTATTCAAAAGTGCCTGAATATGGGCTTTTTCGATAAAATACTATATTTATCACAATTTTTATCCATTGACAAGTGAATACATTGGTTGTATTATTACCAACATCAATTGTTTTATTATGCATTCATTAAGATGGCGGGGAAATAAACATGGATTTTGAGTTAATTGAACAATCGCTTCCTTACCTTATACAGGGGGCATTGATTACCATTGAAATTACACTGATGGCTGTCGGAATCGGTTTCTTTATCGGGCTGTTTGCCGGGATTGCACGAATCTGCAGAATAAAAGCACTGCGTATTATTGCGACAATATATGCCGACTGTATCCGTGGTACACCACTTCTGGTGCAGATTTTCCTTATATACTTTGCTTTACCAATGCTTATTCACACTCAGATTAATCCTTTTGTAGCCGCAGTGACTGCCTGCGCTATCAACTCTGGCGCATATGTATCGGAAATTTTCCGTGCAGGTATTCAGGCTATTGATCAGGGCCAGTTCGAAGCGGGGCGTTCTCTGGGATTATCCTGGTGGCAGACCATGTATTATATTATTCTGCCGCAGGCTTTTCATAATATCCTGCCGCCACTGGGCAATGAATTCATTACCATGCTTAAGGATTCTTCCCTTGTTTCCGTTATCGGATTTGAAGAACTGACACGCCGCGGTCAGCTGATTATTGCACAGACCTATGCATCCTTTGAAATCTGGATGACCGTAGCAGCACTTTATCTGATTATGACATTGGCAATTGCCAAGTTTGTTTCGTTCATGGAGCATAAATAATGGAAGACAAGAATAGTACCCCGTATCTTATTGATGTAGATCATATCAGCAAATCCTTTGAGGACCTGCATGTATTAAAAGATGTTACCCTGAAAATCAAGCCGAAAGAAGTAGTGGTTATCATCGGACCATCCGGCTCCGGGAAGAGTACTCTTCTCCGCTGTATGAACGGACTGGAAACACCAACCAGCGGAACCGTTTCCTTTGATGGAATTGCACTGAACAGTGAAGATAATCTTAATAAGGTGCGCACCGAAGTGGGGATGGTATTCCAGAGTTTTAATCTTTTCCCGCATATGACTGTAATTAAGAACATTATGCTTGCTCCTATGAAGGTGAGAAAGGTAAGCAAAGAAGAAGCTTATGCTCGTGGGATGAAGCTTCTGGAAAAGGTAGGACTTAAGGACAAGGCAAACGCTATGCCGTCTCAGCTTTCCGGCGGACAGCAGCAGCGTGTGGCTATTGCCAGAGCTCTGGCGATGAAACCGAAAGCCCTTTTGTTTGATGAACCGACTTCAGCACTTGATCCGGAAATGGTTCATGATGTTCTCGATATCATGAAGGAAGTAGCCATGGAAGGCATGACCATGGTGGTAGTTACCCACGAAATGGGATTCGCCAAGGAAGTAGGTACCCGTGTTCTGTTTGTAGACCATGGGACCATTCTGGAAGAAGGAACACCGGAAGAAGTATTTGACCACACCAGGGAAGAACGAACAAAGAACTTCCTCTCCAAAGTGCTTAAATAACATGAAAGATGCAATATGGCTAATGCTGTTTGCATCTTTTTTATTGCAGTTAGATGACAAACAAAAGATGAGCGGTGAGAGATAAGAGGCCGGAGGTAGAATGCAGAAAATTCCATATAAAAGAAAAATCCACACTTCCCCTTCTTCAGGCCGTACGGCAGGATGTCCGCCGAAGAAAAACAAAGATTATTAGCGGTTTGATGACCTGTTTATTCCAAAGAGGAACTTACACACAAATATGGACTTGACTCTAAGAAAAGGAAGAATGCAGAACGAACCTCATTAAGAAAAGCTATACGTAGTATCCGCCCCCTTATGGAAGTCATCGACTTCCATACAGCCTTGCCATTTTGATTTTAAGGCCCTGCGAATCGGCAGATTCGCATAGTCCTTGAGCGTTAGCTCATTCCTATATGTTAGAGCAAAGGAAAGCATGGCAAAGCTCTGAGTCTATGTTTAATCTGAAAGTGAACATGAAATGATCACGGGCTGCAGTCTGATAGAAAACTTTTCAGTTTTTTAGTGTCTGACTGTCTGCCTTCAGGCCTGTACATCTCTAAGCCAGGGGCTTACAGCCATGAGCTTAGCTTATCTTTCTCAAATCTCAAACCTGTCTTTTCCCATCTATAAGTAATAATGTTGCACATATTTTTTAAAATATATACTCCATTTAAGCTCGAAATATGGTAAAATGAGATATCAAATGAAAAAAGGCTATACAGGAGGCACTTCAATGAACAGACAATTATCATTGGAATTTGTACGAATTGTAGAACAGGCAGCTATCAAGAGCGGCCGTCTTATGGGCAGAGGGGATAAGGAAGGTGCTGACCAGCTGGCAGTAGATGGCATGCATGAACAGTTTGCCAAGACACCGGTAAGCGGCACGGTAGTTATCGGCGAAGGCGAAATGGATGAAGCGCCGATGCTCTACATTGGTGAACGTGTAGGTGCAGGTGGAGAAGCAATTGATATCGCGGTTGACCCGGTAGAAGGTACAAACCTGGTGGCCAAGGGACAGGATGGCGCTATTGCTGTTCTGGCTGTTGCTCCGCATGGATGCCTCCTGCATGCTCCGGATATGTATATGGACAAAATCTGTGTTGGTCCAAGAGCTAAGGGAAGAATCAGCCTTGATGCATCCGTAACGGAAAATCTCCACAACGTAGCAGAAGCTATGGACAGAGAAGTTTCTGACCTTACCGTAGTCGTTCTCGACAGACCGCGTCATGAAAAGATTATCCGTGAATGCAGAAAGGCAGGGGCAAGAATCCGTCTGATTACAGATGGCGATGTAGCACCGGCTGTAGAATGCGGCGTTCAGGGCAGTGGTATTCATATGGTTATCGGACAGGGCGGAGCTCCGGAAGGCGTTCTGGCAGCTGCAGGGCTCAAGTGCCTTGGCGGGGATATGCAGGCAAGACTTCTTCCACACAATGAAGAAGAACTGAGCCGTCTCCGTGCTATGGGGATTGAAGATCCATCCCGTATTCTTACTCTTGACGACCTGGTTCAGGGTGATGACTGCATTTTTGCGGCAACAGCCATTACGGACTGCAATCTGATGAAGGGCGTAAGATACTTTGGCGGCGGATGCCGTACATCTACCATGTTGCTCCGGTACAAGACAGGTACCGTACGCTTTGTGGATACCATTCATCGTTTTGGCGAAGATAAGCCAGGCGTAAAGCTCTGATATGCTATTAAAATACTGTAAAATCTGTTAAAATAGGGGCTGTGAAAAAATGCAGACACATTTTTCACAGCCTTTTCTTTTTTTGCTCTGGCGATAAAATACCTGTGCAAAAGGAAAGGCTGGATATTACGATTGAATGAAGGCATGGAGGCTTTATATGCATGAATTATTAGATTGGGTGTATTCTATTGCGATAGCTCTGGTACTGGCCATGATTATTCATATTTTTGTGTTCGTGCCAACCCGGGTATCCGGAGAATCCATGTATCCTACGCTGAATAATGGACAATACCTTATTGTTTCAAAAATCGGGCATGTCTTCCATAAGGATGTAAATTATGGGGATATTGTCATTATTGACAGCCGGGTAGATCGTCCAAGAACATGGGCGGATGATGTGGAAGAACCGCTGGATAACTATCTTTCCATTTTCAGCTCATCAGCTCAGCAGCACAACGTATGGGTTAAGCGTGTTATAGGTAAGGGTGGCGATGTTCTGGCCTTCCATGATGGACATGTATATCGCAATGGCAAAGTGCTGAATGAACCATATATCAACGAACCTATGGAATTCTCCATGGATGGCACATTTACCGTACCGAAGGGATATGTATTTGTCATGGGGGATAACCGCAACCACAGCAGCGACAGTCGCTTCATCGGACCGGTTCCGGTTTCTCACGTGCTGGGAACCGTAGCTTTCAAGCTGTAAGAGTTGGAAACACTGGGAAAGAGTGCTAAAATATTACGTGACTGAATAATTTTGAGTATATGAGGTGATTATCATGGCTTTTTGTAATGAACATTTTCTCGAACTGCAGGGAGCATACCTTTTTGCAGAAGTGCGTAAGAGAGCGGAAGCCTATAAGAAGCAGCATCCGGACGCAGATATTATTTCTCTTGGCATTGGTGATGTGACTCAGCCATTAGCACCGGCTGTTGTAGAAGCCATGACTAAAGCAGTAGCTGAAATGGGAAGAATGGAAACTTTCCGCGGATATGGTCCTGAACAGGGATATATGTTCCTGCGCAAGGCTATTGCGGAAGGTGATTTCAAGTCCCGCGGTGTAGACATTGATCCATCAGAAATTTTCGTATCAGATGGCGCAAAGTGTGATACAGGCAATATGCAGGAAATTTTCAGTGATACAGCCATTGTGGCAGTAACTGATCCGGTATATCCGGTATATGTGGATAGCAACGTGATGGCTGGACGCGGTGGCAAGTTTGTGAATGGCGGATATGAACGTATTGTTTATATGCCATGCTATGAAGAATGTGATTTTAAGGCATCCCTTCCAGTGCATGATCCGCAGATTATTTATCTCTGCTCTCCAAACAATCCGACAGGCACGGTTCTTAACCGGAAGGATCTGACACAGTGGGTGCGGTATGCAAAGCAGACCGGTTCAGTGATTTTCTTTGATGCAGCATATGAAGCATTCATTACAGAAGATGATGTTCCGCACAGTATTTATGAAATTGAAGGAGCTAAGGACGTAGCCATTGAATTCCGCTCCTATTCCAAGACTGCCGGATTTACCGGCGTTCGCTGTGGATACTGCGTTGTGCCACATGCACTGAAGCTGGAAACAAAGAGTGGAGAAATGGTAAGCGCCAATGAACTGTGGGATCGCCGTCAGTGCACTAAGTTTAATGGCTGTTCCTACATTGTACAGCGTGGTGCAGAAGCAATTTACACTGAAGAGGGAAGAAAGCAGATTCAGGCTACCTTGGATATTTACAGAAATAATGCCCGTGTCATTCTGGAAGGCGTAAAGGAAGCGGGACTGCACGCTATTGGCGGAACCAACAGCCCATATATCTGGCTCAGCGTTCCGGAAGGCATGACCAGCTGGCAGTTCTTTGATTTCCTGCTGGATAAGGCGGGAATTATCTGTACACCAGGTTCTGGTTTTGGTCCGTGCGGGGAAGGATATGTCCGTCTGACTTCTTTCAATACTCCGGAACTGACCAGGACTGCTTTAGAAAGAATGAAGAAGGCATTGAAAGAAATTAAGTAAAGAGGAGTTTAAATGAGTACAAATTTACAGATTGGTATTGTAGGTCTCCCAAACGTGGGCAAAAGTACATTGTTTAATGCAATTACTAAGGCAGGGGCAGAAGCGGCTAATTTCCCGTTCTGCACCATTGAACCGAATGTTGGCGTGGTAGAAGTTCCGGATCATCGTATTTATGTTCTGGCAGGCCTTTTCCATCCAAAGAAGGTTACACCGGCGTTTACACGTTTTGTAGATATTGCAGGTCTCGTAGCCGGGGCTTCCCGCGGGGAAGGTCTTGGCAACCAGTTCCTGAGTCATATCCGTGAAACCGATGCTATTGCCCATGTAGTACGTTGCTTTGAAAATGGAGATATTACTCATGTGGAAGGATCTGTCGATCCGGTCCGTGATATGGAAATTATAAACACCGAACTTTGCCTGGCTGATCTGGATTCTGTGGAAAAGAAGAAGAACAAGGTGGCTAAACTGGCTTCTTCCGGTATTAAGGAAGCAAAGCTTGTTCTTCCGGTATATGAAAAGGTATATGCAGCACTTTCTGATGGAAAGCCGGTAAGAAGTCTGGGGCTGTCTGGTGATGAAAAGGAAGTGCTCCGCGAGCTGAATCTCCTGACGCTGAAGCCGGTTCTCTATGTGCTGAATACATCGGAAGATGACGTATCCGATCCGATGTCCAGCCCACTGGTGCAGAAGGCGGCGGCACAGGCAGAAAAGGAAGGCGCTAAGTGGGTACCGATTTCTGCGGAAATTGAACAGGAAGTATCCGAACTGGATCCGGAAGAAGCCAAGGTATTCCTGGCGGACCTGGGAGAAAAGGAACCAGGACTTAACCGACTGATTCGTGCGGCTTATTCTCTGCTGGGGCTCATCAACTTCTTCACCGTAGGGGAAGATGAATGCCGTTCCTGGACCGTTCGCGAGGGAATAAAGGCTCCTAAAGCGGCTGGTAAGATTCATACGGATATTGAACGCGGATTTATCCGTGCGGAAATCGTATCCTATGATGACCTGATGGACTGCGGTTCCTATGCGGCAGTTCGTGAAAAGGGACTTCTCCGTGTAGAAGGCAAGGACTATATCATTCAGGACGGAGATGTAGTATATTTCCGTTTCAATGTATAACTAACTGATAAGGCGAAAGGATGGGGGGGGTTCCCATCCTTTTTCTGTGGACAAAAAAGATGAGACTATATAAGGAAAAGATAATAAAGGGAATTTTTGTCAGCCGGCCTAACCGCTTTGTAGCCAGGGTAGAGATTCAGGGAAAGACGGAACTCTGTCATATGCCCAATCCGGGGCGCATGAGGGAACTCCTTTTTCCAGGTACTGCGCTGTATGTTGTAAAGAACCATGGAGCACAGAGTAAGACTGCGTACAAGGTGGTCGGCGCTGAGCGGGATGGGGTTCCTGTCCTGCTGGACACCGTTCGAGCCAATGATGTGGCAGAATACCTGATTACCATGCATAGAATTCCCGGATGGGAGTCCTGCCGGGTTATCCGCAGAGAAGTCACTATGGGGGATAGCCGGTTTGACCTTCTGCTTATGGATGAAGCGACCGGAGAAGTATTTCCTGTGGAAGTAAAATCCTGTACGCTGTTTGGAAGCCAGGGAGCTATGTTTCCTGATGCGGTTACAGCTCGTGGGAGAAAACATGTGGAACATTTAGGGAAAATAGCAGAACAGGGTGGACATGCCGGTATCCTTTTCCTGGTGCAGTGGCCCAAAGCTAAATGGTTTCTGCCGGATTTTCATACGGATCCTGAATTCGCGGAAACCTTTTCCCAGTATATGGATAAACTGGACTGGAAGGCAGCGGCCATTTCATGGAGTGAATCGTTTGATATGCCGGAGTCGGTAAAACTTCTTCCATCATCCCGGGAAGTCATCCAGGAGGAAAACAGGGAATATGGGAATTTCCTTCTCGTACTTAATAATGAAAAGGAACTGGCCTGGCCAGGACAGGTTTCGCTGCCGGCAGGATATTACCTTTATGTTGGTCATTCCGAAGGGCGGTTGACCGCAGTGGAAAATTCCTTCCGGAGAAAACGCAGGACCTGGCGCAATCCGGTAGACAGATTGCGGGCTTCCTGTCAGCTGGAGACGGTAATTACGCTTCGGTCTTCAGTGAATAACGCAGAATCTATTCAGAAACATTTGATTCAGGCAGGAGGTCAGCCAGTGGTGCTTTCTGATGATTCAGGAAAGGTAACCTGTCTGTATTACCATAACAATCCGATAGAGACCAGAGAATTCAGCCAGGTGGAACTGTTCTTTGCCATGGACAGGTTTAACGAATGTATGCATATGGCAGAAATAAAAAAATAAGCACAATAAAAAGCAGTAAGTCGGAGAAGAACTCTGCCCCTGGAGGGGAGAGTTTCTTGTGGCTTACTGCTTTTTTTTACGGTGAAGGGGTTGCGGCAGGATTAATCTCTCAGAGAATGGTTCTTCCAGTAAAAATAAATAAAAAGCGCAGTGGCAATCATGAATCCGCCTAATGCAGTCACCTGTGCGCTCTTAAGGCCAAAAGTAAGGTGGGCATAATCTCCACGGAAGTACTCAAGGAAAAAGCGAAGCAGGGAATACAGCATCACATAGAGGCAGATAACCGTGCCTCTGGGGCGCTTTTCACAAATATACCAGATGAGAAGAACAAAGATGAGGAGGTCACCCTGACATTCCCAGACCTCAGCCGGCCATAACGGCTGGGAACCATAAGCCTTATAGGCCAGTGTGGTATGCGGGTAAAGAAGGCCAAAATCTGATCCGGTAGGGTGACCGAAGGCATCACCGTTCATGAAATTGGCAATGCGTCCTACCGCCTGGCCCAGGATAATGGCCGGTGCCACCGTATCAGCAAAGGGGAGAACTGGAATCTTATATTTCTTAAGATAGAAATAAGCGGCTATGCTGGCCAGGATGACGCCTCCCTGTATCGCCATACCGCCTTGCCAGACAAAAGGAATCTGCAGAAGATGATCGTGGTAATATCCCCAGTCAAAGAAGAAGACATCCCAGAGTCGACCGCCGATGATACCGAAAAAGGCAATAACCAATCCCAGATTGAACATATGCTCTTCCCAGTGATGGCCCTCTTTCTGCAGAAGGAAATAGGCCATGATACAGCCGGATAGAATGCCTAAGGTGAAGAAAATACCATAAAAGCGGATAGGCCAGCCGCCGATAAAGAACAGATATTGATGCATAAATACCTCACAATGCAGGAAAGAATATGGGAATTAATTTTACCGATATAATCAAATCACATAAAATTTATCAGCAATATCCTTATTATATTACCTGAATATGTATAAGCAAATATAGACAGAGAAAGAAAGTATACAGTAAGAAATAACTAGCTATTTTAAGCATGGTGTTGTAAAATGTAACGTATATATAAAGTTAAATTGGAGTTTATGCTTATACAGGCGACACAATAACTTATGGAAGGTGATGCACATGGTAGACAAATACGTACCTCAGGAAATTGAAAAAAAGTGGCAGAAGAAGTGGCTGGAAGATAAGGCCTTTGCCACAAAACAGGATCCGGACAAGAAGAAATATTATGTTCTGGAAATGTTCCCATATCCATCCGGGAATCTTCACATGGGGCATGTAAGAAACTATTCGATTGGCGATGTGGTTGCCAGATTCAAGAAGATGCAGGGATTCAACGTCATTCATCCTATGGGATATGATGCCTTTGGTATGCCTGCTGAAAATGCTGCCATTAAGCATGGTATTGCTCCTGCAAAATGGACATATTCCAATATTGAAAACATGACTCGTCAGCAGAGAGAACTGGGATTGTCCTATGACTGGGACAAAGAAGTGCTGACCTGTCGCGAAGATTACTATAAGCATACCCAGAAGCTGTTTGAAATTTTCTATAAGCGCGGACTGGCTTATAAGAAGGAAGCAAAGGTTAACTGGTGCGACACCTGTCACACCGTTCTTGCCAATGAACAGGTAGAAGAAGGCAGATGCTGGCGCTGTAAGAATCCGGTAGTGAAGAAGAACCTCTCTCAGTGGTTCTTTAAGATTACTGCTTATGCAGACAGACTGCTCAAGGATCTGAATAAGCTGGAAGGCTGGCCGGAACGCGTTAAGACCATGCAGAAGAACTGGATTGGCCGTTCCACCGGTACACAGTTCAGCTTTGCAGTAGAAGGTATGGAAGACAGAATTGAAGTCTACACAACCCGTGTGGATACCGTATACGGGGTGACTTATGTGGTGCTGGCTCCGGAACATCCTCTGGTTTCCAAGCTGATTGCAGGAAATCCTGAAGAAGAAAAGATTCGCGCCTTTATTGACAAGGTAAAGAATGAAAGTGATATTGACCGTACAGCGGAAGGTGCCGAAAAGCTGGGGATGTTTACCGGAAGCTATGCAATCAATCCGATGAATGGTGAACGTGTTCCGATCTGGATTGCCAATTATGTATTGTATGAATATGGTACAGGTGCCGTTATGGCTATGCCGGAAGGCGATGAACGTGACTGGGAATTTGCTAAGAAATACAATCTGCCGGTAAAGATTACCATTCAGAATCCGGAAGGGTCCCTGAAGCTGGAAGATATGGAAAACGCATATACTGAGGAAGGTGTGCTTGTTGATTCCGGGGAATTCAATGGATTGAGCGGCAATGAAGCCAGAGAAGCTATTACCCGTAAGATGGAAAAGATGGGCATAGGCGAAGAAAAGGTAAACTATCGTCTTCGTGACTGGCTCATTTCCCGTCAGCGTTACTGGGGCTGCCCGATTCCGATTATCAACTGCCCGGATTGCGGACCGGTTCTGGTACCGGAAAGCGATCTGCCGGTAAGACTTCCGGAAGACGTTGACTTTGTGGCCGGAGCTATGTCCCCGCTGCAGACCAGCGATGCGTTTGTTCACTGCAAGTGCCCGCACTGCGGAAAGGACGCTCTCCGTGAAACCGATACCATGGATACATTCATTGATTCTTCCTGGTATTTCCTCCGCTATTGCGACCCGCATAATGCAGACGAACCGTTCAACAGAGAAAAGGCAGACTACTGGATTCCGGTTGATCAGTATATCGGTGGTATTGAACATGCCATTCTGCATCTGCTCTATTCCCGTTTCTTTGTTAAGGTTCTTCATGATGAAGGCCTTGTATCTGCAGATGAACCGTTTACCAACCTGCTCTGCCAGGGCATGGTGCTGAAAGACGGCGGAAAGATGAGTAAGTCAGTAGGCAATGTAGTCAGCCCGGAAGAAATCGTTAACAAGTACGGCGCGGATACAGCCCGCCTCTTCATCCTCTTTGCCGCTCCGCCGGAAAGAGATCTGAACTGGAGCGATCAGGGCGTAGAAGGTTCTTACCGCTTCCTGAAGCGTGTATGGGCCATTACTGAAAAGTATCTGGATTTCAAGGATGCTGACAGCGACAGCCTGACAGCGGATGAAACCGCATTGAGACGTCGTCTCCATCAGACCATTGCCAAGGTAACGGATGATCTGGATGGCAAGTTCAATTTCAACACTGCCATCAGCTCTATCATGGAACTGGTTAATGCCATGTACCTGTTCATTGAATCCCACGGGGAAATCAATACAGCACTGAAGCATGAACTGCTCCGCAGCCTGCTCATCCTCCTGGCTCCATTTGTTCCGCATATTACGGAAGAACTCTGGCAGAAGCTGGATGAACCGGAAGCCAGCGTTCACGAAGCGGAATGGGTTAAGGCCGATCCGGCAGCTCTGGTAGTTGATGAAGTAGAACTGGGCGTTCAGGTCAGCGGCCGTGTACGTGCCGTTGTATCTGTTCCGGTATCCATGGACAGAGAAGCAATTGCTGAAAAGGCAAAAGCTCTTCCGGAAATTAAGAAGTTTACGGAAGGCAAGAAGATTGTCAAGGTTATCGTTGTACCGAAGAGAATCGTTAACATTGTAGTAAAATAAAAACATATGCAAGAAAGGGTTTCTGCTCAGGCAGGGGCTCTTTTTTGCTGTCCATCGCAGGATGGTAATGTAGACCAGGGAAGGGGTTCAGTGGATAGGTTATAATAAGGATAGATAAATGGTTGAAGTTGAGATAAAGGGGGATATATCATGAAGATGATTTCACAGGGTACAACTGTCAGAATTGCCAGGGGAAGTACCTTTGGAATGCTCAGAGATACCCTGAATCTGGGAAGAGATAAGGTACTGGCAGAATATAATGGAGAACTGTTTGGGATGGGGAGGGAAATACCGGATGCCGGTGAGGTCCGGTGGTGGTCCATCCATTCTAAATATGGATTCCAGGCGTATCAGAGAACGCTGGTTCTGCTTCTGGCCTATGCCATTTACCGGATGCATAATAAAAAGCTGGGGGTGGAAATAAAACATTCTATGGGCAGTTCGCTGTACTGCGAATTTACTGATAAGCATGTGCCGCTGAAAAAAGAAATGGCCGATATCACCAGAGAAATGCATCAGATTATACAGGAAAAAGTGCCACTGACAGAACACGTGGTGGCCAGAGAACCTGAGCTGGAGAAACTGGCGCTGTCTGTATTTGGGAAAGATCAGCAGAAGAAGATTAATAAGATAAAGAAATCCATGCATGTTTACTCCTGTGGAACCTGTTATGACTGTTTCCTTGGAGCATTACTTCCGGACTTCAGCTATATTAAAGAGTTTTCCCTTTCCCCTTATGCCCCTGGCTTTTTGCTGCATTGCCATAATGCAAAGACAGGAACCGGTGAAAAAGAAGGAGAAGCCATGTATGCCCGCGTGTTCCTGGAAGCTCAGGAATGGGGAGAACGTATTGGGTGCAAAAATGTGTGGGAACTTAATCATGCCATAGAAGAGGGAAAAGCATTCCGGCTCATTTCCATTGCGGAAGCATTGCAGGAAAAGAAACTGGCCTGGCTGGCCGACTCTATTGCATTCAGTCGTCCGGGAATACGTATGGTATGTATGGCCGGACCATCTTCCTCCGGAAAAACCACATTCATGAACCGGCTGATTGTGCAGCTCTGGGTAAACGGAATCAAACCGGTCACCATTTCTCTGGATGATTATTACAGGGAACATCCGCCGGTTTCCCCGGGAAATAAAGAAAATTATGAAAATCTGGACGCGCTGGATGTGCCGCTGTTCCAGCGGGTGATCAGTGGTCTTCTGGAAGGAAGGGCTATGAGGATTCCTCATTTTAATTTCAAAACCGGGAAACGGGAATGGTCGGCGCAGGAAGTAAAACTGGAAGATAAACAACCGGTGCTGGTGGAAGGGCTGCATGCACTGAATCCTGAACTTACCAACTTTGTTCCCGGATATCAGTGTATGCATATTTTCCTGTCTGCATTGACCCAGCTTTCCATAGACAGGCATAACCGTATTTCTACATCAGATACCCGCCTTGTTCGACGTATCGTCCGAGATAGCTGGGCAAGAAATAATACGCCGGATGATACACTGAGTGCCTGGGCAAACGTGCAACAGGGAGAAAGAAAAAATATATTCCCATTCCAGGGGCGGGCAGATGTGGTTTTCAATACCGCACTCATTTATGAGCTTCCTGTGCTTAGAACCATGGCAATTCCTTTGCTGAAAAAAGTGAAACCGGAAAGCCCTAATTATGGAGAAGCCCGCCGCCTTATTGATTTCCTGCACCTGTTTGATACGATCGACTGTTCACTGGTTCCTGACAGATCTCTTCTCCGGGAATTTATCGGTGGAGGAAAACTGGTGTAAAGAAGTTGACTATATCTAAAAAATACGATAATATGAGTATATCGAATTAATTAGATTTACGAAAGAGGTGGTACTATGTACGACACCATAGTAATAGGCGGTGGTCCGGCAGGGCTTACTGTGGCATTGTATACGGTTAGAAAAGAAATGAAGACTATACTGGTCTCTCCTGATATCGGGGGCCAGATGCTTCTTACGAATGAAATTGAGAACTATCCGGGATTTGAGTCGGTGGCAGGATATGAACTGGCTGATAAAATGGAAGCACAGGTTAGAAAATATCCGATAACCATTGAATATGCATCTGTGGAAAATTTCAGAAAAGGAAAGGATGGAACCTTTACCGTATCTCTGGATGACGGACAGGAACTGCATGGCCGGACGCTGATTGTTACTGCAGGGAAACGGAACAGGACACTGGATATTGATGGAGAAGCCCGTCTTACCGGTCGCGGCGTAAGTTACTGCGCCACCTGCGATGCACCATTTTACCGCAATAAGGTGACGGCTGTGGTTGGCGGCGGCGACAGCGCGGTGCAGGCGGCCATGGAATTGGCAGCCATTGGGACAAAAGTATATCTCCTTGTTCGAAGCCGTATCCGTGCTTCAGAAATCCTGGTAAACCGACTGAATAAACTGCCCAATGTAGAAGTTATGATTGGTTATTCTCCGGTTCGTATTACCGGGGACAAGAAGGTGGATGGGGTAGATATCCGCAACAACTCCTCCGGGGAAGAGTCCCATATTGAAGTGGACGGACTCTTTGTGGAAGCTGGCGGTATTCCTAACAATGCCTATCTTCCGGAAGAAGTGGCGGTAAACGGCAAAGGGGAAATCCTTACTGATAAGGATGGTCTTACCAATGTGCCGGGGCTCTTTGCGGCAGGAGATGTGACAGATCGGGAAGCCAAGCAGGTGGTTATTGCGGCAGGAGAAGGGGCAGCGGCTGCCTTGTCTGCACATGCTTTTCTGCTGAGAAACGAATAACAGGGAGACGATAGGATGAGAGTGACAAAAGCAATTAAGAAGGAGCAGTTGCGGCGATTGCAGGAAGTATATCGCGATGCCAGACCGGCGTTGCATTATACAAGCCCTTTTACATTGCTGGTGGCTACTATTCTGTCTGCACAATGTACAGATGAACGGGTGAATGTAGTGACGGCCCGCCTGTTTCCACGGTTGGATACCCCGGAAAAGATGGTACAGCTTACACAGTCCGAGTTGGAAGGAGAAATCCATGACTGCGGGCTGTTTCGGAGCAAGGCAAAACATATTCTGGCTATGTCCCATATGCTCATAGAGAATTATGGCGGGGAAGTGCCTGAGGAGTTTGATGAACTGATTAAGCTCCCGGGGGTGGGGCGCAAGACAGCCAATGTGGTACGCAGTGTGTACTGGGGGTATCCGGGCATTGCGGTAGATACCCATGTATTCCGCGTTTCCAACCGCCTGGGTCTGGCCAAAGGGTCAACGCCGCTGGAAGTGGAGATGGGGCTTCAGAAAGTCATTCCCAGAAAAGACTGGGGACACGCGCATCATTGGCTCATATGGCATGGTAGAAAAATATGTCATGCCAGGAAACCAGAATGTGAGAAATGTTTCTTAAGCGACATTTGTCCGTCATCGACTGTACAGCATTCAAAAAAGTAAATAATGAAAAAGGCCTCTGATATTCATCAGGGGCTTTTTGTATTGAGAATAAAGATATGAGGGTTATAGGATATGTTATGCTGGCTCTGCCACCGAAAGGCCGTGTACTTCAGTGTTCGTTTTTTCTAACCATTGGATTAAAACAATAACTTATATGATATTAATTTAGCTAAAATTGCGATGTTATATAATTTAAATGTGATTTTAAGAAGAATCAGACATTAATAAATAATATGCTTTGAACGTTGACCTCCGTCGGGAAGCATGCTATACTTTCATCATTACATATAGAAGAAATTCTTGGTAAATTTATATGAAAGAGGTGCAGACGATGTCTACAAAGAGTTTTCCATTAACACTGGAAGAATTAAGAAGAGTAGCCGATGAATATGGCACTCCATTTCACATCTATGATGAACAGGGAATACATGATGGAGTAAAACGTCTGCAGAACGCATTTGCCTGGAATAAGAATTTTTTTGAATATTTTGCGGTAAAGGCGACCCCGAATCCGTGGATTATGGATTCACTGAAGAGTATTGATGTCGGGGCGGATTGCAGCTCTCTGGCAGAGCTGGCCTTATCGGAAGCTGTAGGTCTTTCCGGTGATGAAATCGTATTTTCCTCTAATGAGACTTCGGATCAGGAATTTATTAAGGTTTGCGAACTGGGGGCTATCGTTAATCTGGATGATAAGAGCCTTATCAGCGATCTGAGAAGACTGGACCTGCATCCGGACAAGGTATGTTTCCGCTATAATCCGGGACCGGATCTTGCGTTTGGCAATGATTTTATCGGAAAGCCGCAGGAAGCTAAGTATGGTATGACGAAGGAACAGCTTATGAAGGGCGTGGCTTGGGCCAGGGATGAAGGAATTAAGTATATTGGTATTCATACCATGGTTATTTCCGCGGAACTGGAACTGACAGGACTTCTTGGTACTATTTCCATGATGTTTGATTTGGCGAATGAAGTGCGTGAACGTACCGGAGTTACGGTTTCCTTTATTGACTTTGGCGGAGGTATTGGGATCCCTTATCGCCCGGATCAGAACGGGGTCAATATTGAAGCACTCGGCGAAGGAGCTCATGAGCTCTTTAATCAGAAGATGCAGGGATTTGAGAACACCCGGATTTCCTTTGAATGCGGACGGTATATTACCGGGCCGCATGGATGGCTGGTAACAAGGGCTATTCATCACAAGAAGATTTACAGAAATTACATTGGTGTGGACGCATGTATGGCTGACCTGATGCGGCCGGGCATGTATGGTGCGTATCACCATATTACGATAGCCGGGAAGGAAAATCAGCCAGCAGATTTCGTATATGATGTGGTAGGATGCCTCTGCGAAAACAATGACAAGTTTGCCATCCAGAGACATCTTCCGGAAATCGAGAGAGGGGACTTAATTATCATCCACGATACCGGAGCTCACGGACACAGCATGGGATTCAACTATAATGGCCGGCTTCGTCATCAGGAACTGTTCATCCGGAAGGATGGGACAATTCAGAAGATTCGCCGGAATGAAACGCTGGCCGATCTGTTTGCTACATTGGATTATCCAGAGTTGAAGACAGAATAAAAAGAAGCAGTCTCCAGTGTACTGGTAATACGGATTCCAGGTGGATAAAAAAGAGAGAGGAAACAACAGAGGTACTGAGGTTTCCTCTCTCTTTCTGTATCAGACCTATCATATAAAAAGTGAAAGAGGAAGAAATCTGAAGTAATTGGGATTTCTTCCTCTTTTTTGCGGTACAGGGACTGTCTGTGCAGCCCTGACGGTCTTTTGGTATGGAAATCCTTTGCATTTCATAAGGCTGTGAAATGTAAAGGATTTCATTATCTTATTCTTTAATAATGGTAGCCGCCTTATTCAGCGTCTTTTCTGTTTCAGAAACCAGTTCTTCCATGATTTCCTGCATAGGCTGAATCTTATTCAGATGGGTAAGGGACATGCCGGCCAGCACATAGCCTTCATGAATGTCGCCTTCCTGAACAGCCCGTCTGGTGGTGCCGCGGGAGAGAGCGCGCAGTTCATCGATGGAAGCGCCGCTGTATTCAGCTTCCAGGTAACGTCTGGTGAATGCATTGCGTAGACCACGGACACTGTCGTTTTTCGAAAAACCGGTAACGGTGGAATCCTTGTCACTGGCATGGATGATGGCTTCCTTATACGCCGGATGTACCTGGCATTCTTCAGAAAGAAGGAAACGGGTACCCATCTGTACACCGGAAGCGCCCATAATCAGCGCGGCGGCAATACCGCGTCCATCCACAATACCACCGGCAGCGATAACCGGTACTTCTACGGACGGAATGACATTTTCCATAAGGGCCATAAGTGTCAGCTTGCCATCATGGCCGCCGGCTTCCATACCTTCGATGATGATGGCATCCGCCCCGCGTTCCTGTACACGCTGAGCCAGCTTAACTGTTGGAACGATGGCCAGGGCACGAACACCTGCCTGGTGGAGTGGGGCGATATAAGGGGAGGCATTGCCTGCACCGATGGTTACAAAAGGAACCTTTTCATCGCACACCAGCTGAGCGATATCATCCTTGTTTGGAGCCTGAAGCATCAGATTGACGCCAAATACTGCACGGGAACCGCACATATCACGTACTTCATGGATATAGTTCTGTACTTCATCTACAGTGAAACCGCCACTGGCGATGACACCGGCCCCGCCTGCGTGATAAATAGAAGCGGCCAGCTGTGATTCAGAAATATAGGCCATGGCGCCCTGGATAATCGGATAATCAATTCCCAGTAATTCAGTAATTCGTGTTTTCCACATAAGTTAATATATGTTCCTTTCTCGTTGGTTCATGTTGCTTTTAAATGATATAAAACAATGTATTTTTGTATATTGGACGTACCATGCATAGATATATATACAATGAGTCGAACGCTACTATTATATAAAACGCGCGGCAGGTAATGCAAGCCGGATGGATTGGCAGCCAAACGGAAGTTCCGGAAGGGGAAGAGGTGTGATAAAGAGTACAGAAAGGATAATTAAGTAAACACACCAATATGATTAATAAATTAAAGTACACTTATTTCTTATAAAAGCTATACCGGTATTGAGAACGAAAGGATGCTGTGATATACTAATGTCAGGATTTTTATCACACAGTATAAATGAGACAGCCATGTTAAGGAGAAAACGATGCGTGATGATTCATTGCTTTTGATACTTGTGCCAGAACTGGCACAGGTTACGCAGGAAAGATACAATATTCTTCACCAGATTTCTCTGCTTAGCCCGGTAGGAAGACATCTGCTTGCTGTATCTACTAAATTATCAGAATCCGCAGTGCGGACTCATCTGACTATTATGGCAGAACAGGGACTGGTAGAGGTGCGGCCAAATGGAATCAGCCTGTCACGTAAGGGAGAAACTCTGCTTACGTCATTTTCTGATGCTCTGTATAAAGATCCGACACTGGAAGATATGGAAAAACGCCTGCAATCGCTGCTTTCCATGGAGAGGGTAGTGATAGTACGCGGCGATTCCGATGCTTCAGGAGCAGTAAAGGCTAATCTTGGCTGCCGGATGGCGCAGGAACTGACAAAGGTCGTGCGCGATGAAAGTATTCTGGCTGTAGGCGGAGGGGAGACCCTGTCGCTTATGACAGACGCTCTTCCGGAGATTCATTCTCCGATTTCCATGCGGCTTACCGTAGTGCCGGCCAGGGGCGGATTTGGTGCAGAGATTAAGTACCAGGCAAACCTCATTGCGGCCAGAACAGCGGAAAAGCTGGGAGGAACCTATAAACTGCTTCATGTACCTGATGGGATCAGTCCAGGGCTCATCCGGCAGATTCGGAATGAATCTCCGGAAACGGCGGAAGTGGAATCCCTGATTCATCGGGCGGATATCCTCGCTATAACCATTAACGGAGCGAGAGATATGGCCAAGGTTCATCAGCTCCCTCTGGATGTATGTGAAAGACTGCATGAAGAAGGAGTCTGCGGAGAAGCGCTGGGGGTGTATGCGGACATTCACGGGAAAGTGCTGTATCGCATGTATAACCTGGGAATATCTGCAGATGAATTAAGTTCAGTGTCTAATGTACTGATTGCGGCCGGTGGGTCGCACAAGGCAAGGGCTATTCTGTCAATGGCCAGGGCCGGCGTCCGTGGCATACTGATCACAGACGAAGGCGCAGCGAAAGCTATACTGGAATTGACTGAAAATAATAATTAACAGGAGAGATAACTATGACTAAGACTAAAGTAGGAATTAACGGATTTGGCAGAATAGGCAGACTGGTATTTCGCGGGATGCTGGAAAGAGATGATCTGGAAGTAGTAGCTATCAACAATCCAAGCGGCGCAGCCAATGCGGCATATCTTCTCAAGTATGATACAGTGCATGGCCGTCTGGACAGAGAGGTAATCGTAGATGGAGATACACTGATTGTTGATGGAAGACGTATAGCTGTACTTCATGACAGAGATCCGGAAAATCTGGACTGGTCCTCCTATGGTGTCGAAATCGTTGTTGAATCCACAGGCAAACTGAAAGATAAGGCCAGCGCGTCCAAGCACATCCGCGGCACAGTAAAGAAGGTTATTATCACTGCACCGGGCAAGGATGAAGATGCAACCATCGTTATGGGTGTAAATGAAGAAATCTATGATCCGGCAAATCACTCCGTCATTTCTAATGCTTCCTGCACCACAAACTGCCTGGCACCAGTTGTCATGGTACTGAATAATACCTTTGGTATCAGAAGAGGCCTTATGACCACCGTTCACTCCTATACCAATGACCAGGCCATTCTGGATAAGAACCACAAGAAGGATGCAAGAAGAGGCCGTGCAGGGGCAGAAAACATTATTCCAACCAGCACCGGCGCCGCTAAGGCCATTGGTCTTGTTATTCCGTCCATGAAGGGCAAGCTTAACGGTCTGTCCATCCGTGTACCAACCCCGGATGTTTCCCTGGTCGATCTGGTATGCGAACTTAACGTAGACGAAGTAACCAAGGAAGAAATCAACGCAGCACTTAAGTCGGCCAGTGAAAATGAAATGAAGGGAATTCTCGGATATACCGACGAACCACTGGTATCCAGCGACTTCCGCGGAACCAATGAATCCTCCACCGTGGATTCTTCCCTGACCATGGTCATGGATAAGAACCTGGTTAAGGTTATTGCCTGGTATGATAACGAATGGGGCTATTCAGAAAGAACCATTGATCTGGTAGCTTATGTGGCATCGAAAGGACTTTAATCATGACTAAGAAGACTATTTATGACATTCCTGTAAACGGGAAAAAAGTATATGTTCGCGTAGATTACAATGTTCCTCATGATGAACAGGGGAATATTCTGGATGACAGAAGAATCCGTTCCACCCTTCCGACAATCAACTATCTGCTGGAACATGGGGCAGCGGTTATTCTGGCCAGCCATATGGGACGTCCGAAAGGACAGGTTAAGCCGGACCTTTCTCTGAAGCCGGTAGCTGCCAGACTGTCTGAACTCCTGGGCAGAGAAGTCAAGTTCGCACCATCATGCGTTGGGGAAGAAACCCGTCAGATGAAAAAGGCACTCAAGCCGGGAGAAGTACTTCTTCTTGAAAATCTTCGCTTTGAAAAAGGAGAAGAAAAGAATGATGAGGACTTCGCAAAAGAATTGGCTGAAGGCTGCGATGTAGCAGTAAATGATGCGTTCGGTTCCTCCCACCGTTCCCATGCATCCATTGTGGGTGTAGGACATATCCTTCCTATGGTGTCCGGTCTTCTTATGAAAAAGGAAATTGACTTCCTCGGCGGAGTCATTGATCATCCGGTACGTCCGTTTGCGGCCATCATCGGCGGTGCTAAGATCAGCGACAAGATTCATGTTATTGCCAATCTCATGGAAAAGGCGGATGTCATCCTCATCGGTGGCGGCATGGCCAACACATTTGTGGCAGCGGAAGGCTACGATATGGGTAAGTCCCTCCAGGACAGAGACAGATTTGATCTGGCTAATGAACTGCGTGAACGGGCTAAGAAGCTCGGGTCCCACATTATGCTTCCGGTAGATTTTATGGCCGGTGATTCCTTCTCGGAAAAGGCAAAGACCCGTGTACTCACCGCAGAAGAATTCGGAGATCCATGGATGGCTCTGGATATCGGACCGCGTACCATTGAACTGTATGTAGAAACATTAAAGAAGATGAAGACCGTAGTATGGAATGGCCCGATGGGTGTATTTGAAATGAAGCCATTCGCTAAGGGAACCTATGCTATTGCCAATGCGGTGGCTAATCTGGATGCTACCACAGTTATTGGCGGCGGCGAATCCGCAGCGGTAGTGGATCAGATGGGGATCGGAGATAAATTCTCCCACGTTTCCACCGGCGGCGGCGCCTCCCTGGAAATGCTCGAAGGTATGATTCTCCCTGGTGTAGCTATCCTTGCTGATAAGGAGGAAGCTCGTTGAGACAACCATTGATTGCAGGCAACTGGAAAATGAATCTGGGTCCGAAAGAAGCCGTTTCATTGATTTCAGAACTGAAGAAGGTAAAACCAAATAAGGCAGAAATGCTTATTTGCCCTCCCTTTGTTGACTTGCCGGCAGCATCGGAAATGGTACAGGGCACACATATTCAGCTGGGTGCACAGAATATGTATCCAGAGGAAAAAGGAGCATTTACCGGAGAAATTTCCCCGGCCATGCTGAAAGAACTGCATTGCCGGTATGTCATCTGCGGTCATTCTGAACGGCGTCATATTATGGGGGAAAGCGATGAATTTATTCACCGTAAGGTAGTAAGCGCTCTGGCGCATGGCCTGACCCCCATTCTCTGTACCGGGGAAACTGCAGAACAGAGAAATGAAGGCCAGACAGAAGAAATTATCCGGGAAGAGCTGGAAACAGCGTTGTTTAATATCCCGTCAGAACAGGCGGAAACCATAGTCATTGCCTATGAACCAATCTGGGCCATCGGTACCGGAGCGGCCGCTACAGCGGTAGATGTACAGGCGGTTGCGCATTTCATCCGCGGAGAACTTACTCGCCTGTATGGAGAAACCACAGCGGAAAAAATCCGCATTCTCTATGGAGGCAGTGTAAAGGCAGCCAATATCGAAGACTTTATGGCGCAGAATGATATTGACGGGGGATTAATCGGCGGAGCCAGTCTCAAAGCCACAGAATTTAAGGAAATTTACGAAAAAGTATAAAGGAGAACAGCGTAACCATGGCACTTATTACGGACGTACATGCAAGAGAAATTCTGGATTCCAGAGGAAATCCTACAGTAGAAGTAGATCTGGTACTGGAAGATGGGACATTTGCCAGAGCGGATGTACCATCCGGCGCATCCACCGGTATGTTTGAAGCAACAGAACTCAGAGATGGAGATGCATCCCGTTATAATGGCAAAGGCGTACTGAAGGCCGTTGAAAATGTAAATAAGGAAATTGCCCTTCATCTGATTGGTATGGAATCTACCGATCAGAGAGGCATCGATGAAATGATGATCGCTCTGGACGGAACCAGTAACAAGAGCCGTCTGGGCGCTAATGCCATCCTCGGAGTTTCTCTGGCGGTAGCCCAGGCATCCGCGCAGTCCTGTGGACTCCCGCTGTATCAGTATCTGGGCGGTACCAACGCATATACCCTGCCGGTTCCAATGATGAACATCATGAACGGCGGTGCACATGCGGATAATAACGTGGATATCCAGGAATGCATGATTATGCCGGTAGGTGCGAAGTCCTTCCATGAAGGCCTGCGCATGTGTGCAGAAGTATATCACGCACTGAAGAAAGTACTGGCTTCCCGTGGACTCAGCACCGCGGTAGGAGATGAAGGCGGTTTTGCTCCTGACCTTCCATCTAATGAAGCGGCTCTGGAAGTAATCTGTGAAGCTGTTCGCGCAGCTGGCTATGAACTGAAGAAAGACATTGCTCTGGCGCTCGATGTGGCAGCCTCTGAACTATATGATGAAAAGGATGGCCTCTATCATATGGCAGGCGATCACAAGGCAAGAACAGAAGAAGAAATGATTGCTTACTATGAACATCTGATTGAAACCTATCCAATCGTTTCCATCGAAGATGGCCTGGATGAAGAAGACTGGGAAGGCTGGAAGAAGCTCACTGCAAAACTGGGTGACAGAATTCAGATTGTAGGTGACGACCTGTTCGTTACCAATACCAAACGTCTGGCTAAGGGCATTGAAATGGGAGTAGCCAACTCCATTCTGATCAAGGTCAACCAGATTGGTTCCCTGACTGAAACCTTTGATGCCATTCAGATGGCACACCGCGCAGGATATACCACCGTGGTATCCCACCGTTCCGGTGAAACAGAAGATACCAGCATCGCAGATATTGCCGTAGCGGTTAATGCCGGACAGATTAAGACAGGTGCTCCATGCCGTACAGAACGTGTAGCTAAGTACAACCAGCTTCTCCGTATTGAAGAAGATCTGGGCGATAGCGCCTGCTTCGAAAGCAAACGCATTAACGATGTGCTGGCTGTCAGAGACTGATTAAGAATTCACACTTTATACTTATCCTTCTGCCCTGAAAATTCAGGCAGAAGGATTTTTATTAGGTTTATAGGTTATAGGGCATTTCGTGTGTTTTTTAATTCCAATGAAGTTGGTATTTATTGAGCTTCATTGGTGCGACAACAAAGGATTGTTTTTGTGGAATCATGCCAATGGCTTGTCATGATTGCCTGCACTTTCTTAGTGTTCTATGAATGGCGGGCCGGTCTGCTATAAAGAACCAATGAGGTAAATGTTTATATAGAATTTCCTTATTAAAGGCAGCCAGGTCTGCTTTAAAGCTGGAGACTGGGTATCGCGTATAATTTCTTGCACTAGTTTCCCCGAAAGGAGCAGTTTGATGTGCTTGCCAATACTTGTTCATAAGCTTGCTGATAAACAGGAAGATAAATTATAAGGCGGTATTCCTGTTTTCGCATCGTACATTAAGAATGGGATTACTAAACAATAGGAAAGAATACTACACGAAGATCCTTTCTGGAGAGAAAGGGGGCCCATCCGCCACAGCGGATGGTGGAAAGTAGAATCCACTATGTGAATCAGAAGGAATGACAGTGCTATGTTGCTCCTCAATTTTTACAAAAAGGGCTATTCGCTGAATCCACCACTCGAAATTTTTACATCGAAGATTTTGCTGTCTCGAACCGAAGGCTTGCGGACCTTGATTGAGAATTAGTATTGAATTATGGAACAATGCTTTTTGTCCTATATCCCGTATATGCCATATGTTTTTCGGTCTATACCTTTTGCCAGTCGATATGTATTTTCAGTTGACTAATTAAAGGAAAAAAGGATATCATAAAACGATTGAACAACTTAGTATCGCTTCTATGAGAGCGGATAAGGAGACAAATGATAAAACAAGTCATAGTGGTAGAAGGAAAATCTGATATAGCCCGCGTTTCCTTTGCGGTAGAGGCAGATATGATTGCGACAGGTGGATTGGGGCTATCTGATAAAGTTATTGAACAGATACGCTGTGCCTATGAACGGCGGGGGATTATCATCCTTACCGATCCGGACGGACCGGGAAATCATATACGGCAGAAACTGACGAGACTGTTTCCAGACGCGCTGCAGGCATTTGTACCTAAGGCGGAAGCATCCACAAGTACAGATGTAGGGATAGAAGACGCTTCACCGGAAGCCATTCGCAGAGCACTGGCCAATGCGCATGCCCTTACCTGCACGTTGGAGGAGACATTTACCATGAGTGACCTGATTCGTGCTGGCATGGCCGGTGGCAAAGGGGCGGCCACCAGAAGAGAAAAGGCGGCAGAAAAGCTGCATATTGGTTATGGCAATGCCAGAAGTTTTCTGAAGAAACTTAATCATTTTAATGTGACCAGAGAGGACTGGGAACGTACAATTAGCGAAATGGAGGATATGAATGCTTGAAATTGAACTGGCCGACAGGAAAGTCGTTTCCTATCTGATTAAAAGATTTGGAATTCATGCTAAACATAAACTGGGACAGAACTTTCTGGTAAGACCGGATGTAGTAAGGACTATCGCGGAAGCCTCAGAAATCGGAGAAGGAAGCCGTGTGCTGGAAATCGGACCCGGTATCGGGACACTGACTCAGGCGCTGGCCAGAACTGGCGCTGAGGTTACTGCCGTTGAAATAGACCAGAGCCTGGGAAGAATACTCTCCCATACACTGGAACCCTATAAGAATGTCCACATCATTTATGATGATGTGTTGAAACTGGATCTCAATAAACTGATGGGGGATAAGGAATGGCATGTAGCCGCTAACCTGCCATATTACATCACTACACCGATTCTTCTTCATCTGGTACAGTCAGACCTTCCTATCAGCACCTTTGTCTTCATGATGCAGAAGGAAGTGGCAGAACGCATTATGGCGTCACCGGGAACTAAGGCGTATGGTGCGCTGACACTGGCTGTGCAGTTCTACTGCACCTCGGAAGTGGTGATGGATGTTCCTCCGTCTTCCTTTATTCCAAGACCTGCCGTAAATTCCACTGTTCTGAAACTGGTGAAACGGGATAAACCAGCGGTGGAAGTAAAGGATACCCGGCTGTTTTTCCGCATGGTGAAGATGGCGTTTGGGCAGAGAAGAAAGGTATTTACCAATGCCATGAAGGCCGGTGGTATTTCCGCGGAACAGGGAAAGGGAATCCTTGCTGCCTGCGGGATTGATGGCAAACGCCGCGGGGAAACATTCTCTATGGAAGAATTTGCCAGTCTGGCAGATGCGTGGTATGACCTGATTCATAAGGATAAGGAATAATAGCGGTTGTCTTTACAAAAATTTCCTGTGGTTGTATAATTTTGTTAACATGAGGAATGAGAATAATCATGGGAGGCTTTCCTGAGAGAGCAGGCGGTTGGTGCGAGCCTGTGAAAGCCCAGTGAGTTCCGCTCAGGAGTGGCCGGCGATGAGTCGGACGGGAGTACCCGATACAGTACATAGAGCTGGCTTAAAGCAACTTGGGTGGTACCGCGAACAGACTTCGTCCCATTGGGATAGAAGTCTTTTTTTTTATCATAGCGGATAGTTTTTTGAGGTGATTACACATGCTGGATATGAAATTTATCAGAGAACATGCTGACGAAGTCAAACAGAACCTGATTAACCGTCACAATGCGTTTGACTTGGATAAGGTGTTGGAACTGGACAAACAGAGAAGAGCCCTGCTGACTGAAACTGAAAAGCTGAAGAGCGAAAAGAATGCGGTTTCCCGTGAAATTCCGGCGGCTAAGAAGGCAGGTAAGGATGTACAGCCGATTATCAAGGCTATGAAGGAAGTAGGCAAAAAGATTGATGCCATCGATACCCAGCTGAAGGATATTGATACCAACCTCCATGACCTGCTGCTCCGTATTCCGAATATGTGCGACAAGAGTGTTCCTCTTGGAAAAGATGACAGCGAAAACCCGGAAGTACGCCGCTGGGGCGAACCAAGGCACTTTGATTTCCCAATCAAGGCACACTATGAACTGGGCAGTGATCTGGGAATCCTTGATTCGGACAGAGCCGGTAAGGTATCCGGTTCCCGCTTCTATTTCTATCTCGGCATGGCTGCCAGACTGGAACGCGCTATCTATAACCTGATGCTGGATATGCACACACAGGAAAGCGATTTCACAGAAGTTATTCCACCGTACATCATCAACGGTGCGTCCATGCAGGGCACCGGCCAGCTGCCGAAGTTCGCAGAAGATATGTACAAGGTGGAAGGCGAAGATATGTACATGACTCCTACGGCAGAAGTTCCGCTTACCAACTACTATGCCGGAGAAATTCTTGATGGGGACATGCTTCCTGTACATCTTACCGCGTTTACTCCATGCTTCAGAAAAGAAGCAGGTTCTGCCGGTAAGGATACCCGCGGCCTGATTCGTCAGCATCAGTTCCACAAGGTAGAAATGGTTAAGTACTGCAAGCCGGAAGACAGCTGGGATGAACTGGAATCTCTGACCCATGAAGCAGAAAGAGTGCTTCAGAGACTGGAACTTCCATACCATGTAGTATGTTTGTGCACCGGAGATATCGGATTCTCCTCCGCTAAGACTTATGATATCGAAGTCTGGATGCCGGCTCAGAACAAGTATCGTGAAATTTCCTCCTGCTCCAACTGTCTGGACTTCCAGGCACGCCGTGCCAACATCAGATTCCGTCGTCAGCACGGAGCTAAGCCGGAATTCGTTCATACACTGAATGGCTCCGGTCTGGCAGTAGGCCGTACCGTTGCGGCTATTATGGAAAACTACCAGCAGGAAGATGGATCCATCCTGATTCCAAAAGCTCTGCAGCCATACATGGGCGGCGCAACCGTAATTACCAGAAGAGAAGGTTTCAAGAGCTCCAAAGGAAAAGATGCTGAATAATAAAAGCTGATTTTTTCCAAATCAGTCTTCAAATAAAGAGAGCAACTGCTGTACAAAAGCAGTTGCTCTCTTTTGACGCTGGAATACAGGAATGCAATGACGCTCACAATCACAATGCATCGATTATGCAGAGCTAAAGTTGATTCCACTATGTTTAAGCATGGGAAAGCACAATGATGAGCTAAAGCTCATGATCCGCAAAAATGGCTATGTCATTTTTGGGTCGGTGTGAACTCCAGGAGTTTACAAGTCGGCAATCCTCCGGCTCGGTGCGGTGCAAAATACATTGTTTTGCAAGAGTGAAGCAGAAGCTCTTTTATAAAATGCCAAATGATAGAATGCAAAAGCTAAGAAAAGGAAGGGTGCCAAACGAAGCTCCTTTCTGAAGATAAAGGGGGACCGTAAATCCGCAAACGAAGGTTGCGGGCTTTACGCCATATGCAATATCCTTCACTCAAAATCCTCCGTTGGAAGATTTTGCGGTCTCAGGCCGAAGGCCTGCGGTCTATGAGCTTCAGCTCATACTGGCTCATAATCCGGACCAATGTTATAATTGATAAGATACATAATTTGATAAGGAAAAGAGCAGACATATGAATACAAAAAAACTTATTTGCTCACTGGCAACTGCAGCTGTGGTTATGCTTATGAGCGGATGTGGAAATCAGTCGATTGAAGATCAGTTTGTTTTTGGAAAGACACGTGTACATTGCGCGGATGCTACCATTACCATTAACAGCCCATTTGAACTGGCAGTCAATGGTAAACAGGCTGACCTGGGACCAAGAGATACCGATTCGGTCAATGCAGAAGGACATAATCAGAATATTCAGATTATTGTCAGCGCTTCCCGGGCGGGTTCCGGAGAAACAGTGGACTCTGAAAAGCAGAAGGCACTGGATATTATGACCAGCGATCAGATGCTGACCAATCTGAAGACAGACGTTAAGACCGCTAAGGCGGCGGGACAGGATGCCCAGGTACTGACATTTACCTTTACTGAAAATGACCAGGGCATGTCTACCAATCTGACAGTTATTGAATATATCTTTGAATACCAGAACGTAGTATGGCGGACCATCTATCAGTACAGGACAGATGATCCGATGGGCAAAGCACTGGCAGAAAGACTGGCAGGAAAGATTTTACCGGGTACGGTCATCTGATGGAAAGGACAGGAGTTTATGCATTTTGGAGGCTCTAAAGGCTTTTTGACCTTGGTTTCATTTCTCGTTGCCGGAGCACTGCTGGGATCTATGCTGGGCAGTTTTCTGGAAACGGAAAATCTGACCGGTATACTGGCGTATCTGTGCAAGACCTATGAAGTATTTAACCTGAACGATGTGATGATGAATCTCGGTGTACTTCAGTTTCACTTTGGACTTCGCATTGCGCCGAATCTGATGAGTATCATCGGTTTGTGCATTGCTGCATGGCTGTTTAACCGGTTCTGAAATGAAAAAAGGCTGTTTCAGGGATGAAGGATGTCCTTATTCCTGAGGCAGTCTTTTTGAATGCAATTTTTACTGAAAAATGGACAGAAAGATGATACAATATTTATTGTAAACATTTGGATAAGGGGATAAGAAACAATAAGGGGATTGTATGCTTATACGGGAAATGCGGCCGGAAGAAAAGCCAAGAGAACGATTTAAGGAATCAGCGGGCGACGTATCCATTACGGATCTGATTGCCATTCTGATCCGGACAGGAAGGAAAAATCATTCCGTACGGGAAGTAGCGTCAGATGTGGTTTCTTTTCTGGAAGAAAACTGCGGGGAAGCCTGGATTGAGGAACCATACTGGAAAGATCTGACAGATATCCCTGGAATCGGGGCAGATAAGGCGGTCACCATCTGCGCGGCCATAGAGCTGGGACGAAGACTTGCTGGTCGGTTCCGCAAGCGGGAACTGCCGGATTTCAATGCTCCGGACAGAGTGGCGTCCTATTTTATGGAAATGCTCCGCCATGAAAGTCAGGAACATCTCTATGCCTGCTATGTGAACACGAAAAACCGCCTTATGGGGAAAAAGGAAATTGGCCGTGGCAATATGAACGCGGCGCCTGCGGATATCAAGGAAATCATGCGGTGGGCCATTCGCCTTAAGGCCAGGGGAATCATTCTGGTACATAATCATCCCAGCGGATTTCCTGACCCGTCCGTATCGGATATTCAGCTGACAAAGAAGGTAGCCAGAGCCTGTGCCCTTATGGATTTTGACCTGTTGGACCATATCATTATCGGGGATGGAGTCTTCGCAAGCCTGCAGGAAAAAGGGCTGATGTAAAAGGGCTTTTTTACAGACAGTATAAGGGATTGATTTCTTTACATCTGGTATCATGCATGTTAAAATTTTGGTAATTGATTTATGATGATTTTGTTTTACCAGAATACCTGTAAACCATGGTAAACAGAGGAGGAATTATGGCATTGCTTGTTAAGAAGTTCGGAGGCAGTTCCGTTGCCACTCCTGAGAAAATGCGTCATATTGCTTCTCGAGTGCTTAAGGAAAGAAATCCAGACGATCAGATCGTAATTGTTGTTTCAGCTATGGGAGATACCACAGATAATTTACTGAATCTCGCTTCCAAAGTGACAGACAAACATTATGCCCGTGAACTGGATATGCTGATGTCTACCGGTGAACAGGTTTCCATTGCCATGATGGCTATGATATTCTGTTCCATGGGAGTTCCGGCGCAGTCTTTTACAGGACCTCAGGCCGGCATCATTGCGGAAGGTATATTTGGTAAGGGTAACATCATTGATATCAAGCCTGCACGTGTTTTCAAGGCCCTTGCAGCTGGCAAGATTGCCATCGTAGCCGGATTCCAGGCCATTACCCCGGAAGGGGAAATCATTACCCTGGGACGCGGGGGAAGCGATACCACCGCCGTTGCGCTCGCAGGAGCCATGAAGGCGGATATGTGCGAAATCTATACCGATGTGGAAGGCGTGTATTCGGCAGACCCGCGCGTTGTTCCCAATGCTGTGAAGATGAAGGAAATCAGCAATGAGGAAATGCTGGAACTGGCAAGGCTGGGAGCCGGGGTTATGCAGCCGCAGAGTATATTTATGGGTTCCCGTTTCCATGTTCCCATTCATGTACGTTCTACGTTCTCCGATAACGAAGGAACCATCATCAGAGAAGATAACTTTGGTGAGGAAAAGGGGCCGGTCTGCGGGGTGGCAGAAGATTACAATGTGGCCCGTATTGCAGCGATTGGTGTAGAAAATGTACCGGGAACAGCGGCTATGATTTTTAACGAATTGGATAAGAACGAGATTCCGGTGGATATGATTGTACAGAGCGTACGCAGGATTAATGACCGTCGTGGAGACATCATATTTACCGTAGCCAGCACCGATCTTGTCGAAGCTAAAGAAGTACTTGAAAAGTTGAAGGCTGATGGAAGAATTAATAATATCCTGTATGATGATAATTGTGCAAAGGTGTCCATCGTAGGCCTGGAAATGCTCAGCGCACCAGGTGTGGAAGCGCGCATTTTTGGCGCTTTGGGGAGAGAGAACATCAATATTGATATTGTAAGTTCTTCCAAGAACAGCATATCCTGCCTGGTTCCGAGACCTAAGGTGGATGAAGCTATTCGTTCAATTCATGCTGAATTTTTTAAGAATAAGCCTCAACAGTGATTTTGAGGAGACACGGGGCATTTTCCCGTGTCTTTTTACCTTTTAGTAAGGAGAATAAAAATATGAAATGGAATATAAATGATGTTGTCCATGGGTTTAAGGTAAAACGTATGGAACGTGTACAGGAAGTGGCATCTGATGTATATGAACTGGAACACGTACAGTCCGGCGCCAGATTGCTTTATCTGGACAGCAAGAATGACAATAAGGTGTTCTACATCTGCTTCAGAACGACACCGGACAACTCAAAGGGGACACCGCATATTATGGAACATTCCACCCTGTGCGGCTCCAGAAAGTTCCCGCTGAAGGAACCATTTGTAGAACTGGTAAAGGGCTCCCTCAATACCTTCCTGAACGCCATTACCTGGCCGGACAAGACTATGTATCCCGTAGCCAGCCGTAACGATCAGGATTTTCATAACCTTATGGATGTCTATCTGGATGCTGTGTTTTATCCGAACTGCCTGAAGAATCCGCAGATTCTCATGCAGGAAGGCTGGCATTATGAAATGGCTGATGAAAACAGCCCGATTACCTATAATGGTGTAGTATACAACGAAATGAAGGGTGCCTTATCTTCTCCGGAAGCACTCATGGAAGACAAGGCTATGAGCACATTGTTCCCGGATACTACCTATGCGGTAGAATCCGGTGGGGATCCGGAGGTTATCCCAGCCCTTTCTTTTAAGGAGTTTACAGAATTCCACAGAAAATTCTATCATCCGTCCAACAGCTTTATTTATCTGTATGGCAATATGGATATTGACTCCACACTGAAATTCATTAATGATGAATACCTCTCTGCATTTACCAGACATTCTGTAAACTCTGCTGTACAGACACAGCAGCCGTTTGCAGAACGCAAGGAATGTGAAGGCTCTTTCGGTATTACCGAAGGGGAAAGCACAGATAAGAAATCTATTCATGCGCTCTATACCGCATACAACGATCACATGAGCACAGCGGAAATGCTGGCTTTCCGTATTCTCAACTATACCCTTATTGATATGGACGGGGCACCACTGAAAAAAGCGCTCACCGATTCTGGAATCTGCAGTGATGTGTCCGGTCATTTTGAAACCAGTCTGAAACAGCCGGTGTGGACGATTGAAGTTACCGGCTCTAATCCGGAAGATAAGGATACATTTGTCTCCGTTGTAGATGGCACTATCCGTAAACTGGCACTGGGTGGTCTGGACAAGGATATGCTTACCGCCGCATTGAACCGTATTGAATTCACCCTGCGGGAAGGCGATTTCCAGGGACGCCCGAAAGGACTTTATTATGGTGTTCATGTAATGCAGCAGTGGAACTATGACCGGGATCCATTCACAGCCCTCCGTTATGAAGAAGACCTGAAGACACTCCGTGAAGGCATTGAAAATCATCTCTTCGAAAACCTTCTTCTCAAATATGTGGTCAAGAATGGACATCAGGTGCTGGTGACCATGAAACCGGAAAAGGGACTTACAGAAAAGAAAAACGCGGCTACGGCACAGAAGCTGGATGACTTCAAGAAGAGCCTGACAAAAGAACAAATTCAGGAAATTATTGAAAATACTAAGGCACTGAAGGCAAGACAGGCCAGCGGCGAAACTGAAGAAGCACTGGCTACCATTCCGCTCCTTTCCCGTTCGGATTTGAAGAGAGAAGTAGAAGAAGTTTCCCAGGAAGAAGAAAAGGTACAGGGGATTACCCATCTGTCCTATCAGGAAAACACCTCTGGGATTACCTATCTCAATCTGTTCTTCACCTTGTATGGTCTGAAAGCAGAAGATGTACCTTATGCGTACCTGCTTACCACCATTCTGGGTTCCATGGATACAGACAATCATACCTATCAGGAACTGACACGCATTTCCAATACCTATACCGGCGGTATGTCCTATGCCATTACGTCCTATGACGATAAGGCGGACAACGCTAAGTATGTGCCGGTATGTGCTGTACGCGGCAAGGCACTCACTTCCAATGCGGATAAGATGATGCAGCTCATGGGAGAGGTTCTTAACCATACCCGCTTTACCGACACAGGCCGTCTCAGAGAAATCCTCATGGAAGAAAAGGCATCCTGGGATATGTCCCTGTTTGACAGAGGCCATGCGCTGGTTATGATGCGTCTTATGTCCTATTATTCTCCGGCCGCTCAGTTCAAGGAACAGGGAAGCCTTTCCTACTACTATTTCCTCAGTGACCTGCTGGAAAACTTTGACGAAAAGGCAGAACATATCAAAGCGCGCCTGGCAGAAACCGCGGCTAAGATTTTTACAAGAAAGAATCTTATTGTCCAGGAAGTAGGGCTGAAGGAAGAAAAACAGGCTGTTGTCAATCATCTGGATGCAGTCATTGGGGATATGCCGGAAGGAGAAGCATGTCACACTCTGTCATTTGTTTTCCCGGAAACCGGAATTAATGAAGGCTTCCTTTCCTCGGGCAAAGTGCAGTATGTCGCAAAGGGTGGTAACTTTGTGAAGCATGGATTCAAATTTACCGGAGCTCTCCGGGTTATGGAAACTATCCTCCGCTATGAATACCTGTGGAAGAGGATCCGAGTTCTTGGCGGTGCCTATGGAGCCTTTGCACGGATTGCAACTAACGGGGATGCCCTTCTCTGTTCCTATCGTGACCCGAACCTCTCTGAAACACTGAAGGCTTATAAAGAACTGCCGGAATATCTCAGACACTTTGATGTTTCTGAACGGGAAATGACGAAGTATGTAATTGGAACCATGGCTCCGGCAGAAACACAGCTTACTCCATCCATGAAGGGGGAAAGAGCTATGGTTATGCGCTTTACCGGGCAAACCCGTGATGACAGACAGAAAGTAAGAGAACAGATTATTGACTGCACCCAGGAAGATATCCGTGCACTGGCCGGCCTCATGGACAGTGTGGTATCGGATAAGTATTTCTGCGTACTGGGTAGTGAAGATAAGCTGAAGGCGGAATCCAATCTGTTCGATCATCTCCGCTCTCTTACTAAATGATGAGTGTTCGCACCCGGTTTGCTCCCAGTCCGACAGGATTTATCCACCTGGGGAATGTATGGGTGGCTTTTCTGAACTGGCTGTACACAAGACAGCACCAGGGAAAACTGGTCCTTCGCGTTGAAGATATAGACCAGACCCGTTCACGGAAAGAATATGCACAGGCCCTTATGAAAGATTTGGACTGGCTTGGATTGGATTGGGATGAGGGCCCCGGCGGAACCTATCCGTATGGTTCGGCTGTGCAGTCAGAACGTCTTTCCCTGTATCATGAATGCGTGGAAAGATGGAAACAGGAAGGGAAAGTTTATCCATGCTACTGCACCCGTGCCAGAATTCATAAGATTTCATCAGCACCGCATCGCGGAGAAACGCTACCGGTGTATGACGGACACTGTAGAAATCTGACGGATGAACAGCGGAAGATGCAGGAGAGGCGGCCATCCTGGCGCATATGCATAGAAAAGGAAACAGAGGAATCCTTCCATGACCTCCTCCGGGGAGACGCGGTACATGCGCTGAAACCCTGTGAAAATGATTTTGTGGTTATGCGTGCTGACGGGCAGATTGCCTACCAGCTGGCAGTATCCTATGACGATGGAGCTATGGGAATTACCCATGTTTTCCGTGGGGAAGATTTGTTTTCCTCCACTTTCTACCAGACCGCCATACTGAAAGAACTGGGGTATCCGGTTCCCACCTATGCCCATCTGCCCCTTTTGATGGATAAAGAAGAAAATCGCCTGTCAAAAAGACAGCATGGCATAACGATAAGGGACATGAGGGCAGCGGGAGTCACAGCAGAAGAAATTATAGGAGAACTCCTTTTCTGGGCAGGCGCCATTTCAAAACCAGAACCACTTTCCGCCACCTACGCAGCAAAGAATATTCCATTCAGCGATTGCAGGAATCTGAAGCAGAAAAGCATTATAGTCAGATAAAAAATATACGAATTGAAAAAACAGCAGTTTTACACCAGAAAACGTGTAAAACTGCTGTTTTTGTTTGTCCATTTTCCGACTAAATCTCATATTCCAGCCTTTTCTTCATTGCAAAGAAAAGCATGCTGATATGCTATGTTTTTTAGTCTTAAAGGAAGCCACCACAGGCGTCCGGTCTAAAGTCCGAAAGAAAACCGTTCAGGTTTTCGTGTCTGATAGCCTGCATTATGCAGGCGGTCTGATGAGCTCGGCTCATCAAATGCCATACACAGTATCCACCTGCAGATGCGCGAAGGAAAGCTTGCGAAATATTCCCCGTTCTGGAGAGAAAGGATAAAGGCCGCAAACGTTGTTTGCTGTCGGCAAAAATGGCATAGCCATTTTCGAGTCGGTATGAGCCAGGGCTCATAGGTCAGCAAGCCTACGGCTCGGGTCGGCAAAATCTTCTATCCGAAGATTTCGAGGGGAAAAGTGGAATGTTTCTTTATAAACGATAAGAATGCGAAAACTGGCAAAAGGAAAGCATGACTGATGAGCTTCAAGCTGAATGATTGTGCAATTTCATAAGGATTGCGGGAGTGAAGCGGAATGTCCTCTTGTAAAAAGGTAAGCATCCCAAAGTCTGGGAAGGTGAAATGTAAAACGGCGCTCCTTTCTGGAGAGAAAGGGGGCCCATCCGCGAGGCGGATGGGGGATAGTTGATACCACGTTGTTTGAGTATGGGAAAGCAGAAGGATGTTAAATATACCCTTTATAAAATCTCCCACATCCCCTTTTATCTCTTAACTCCAACCTATCTTTTGATTTTAAGCGCCAACCCGAATTCCGAAGGAATTGGCCGACCCAGAAATCCAGGAAGGATTTCTGCCGACCATGAGCGTCAGCTCATCTTTGTATGTTAGAGCATAGGAAAGCATGCAAATGTTCTGAGTTCTTTTAGTCTAAAAGGAAGCCGCGAAGGCTTCCGGTCTGAAGTCTGATTGTCTGATGTCTGTTTTCTCTAACCTCTTACCTGGATTTTTAGCCATATGCAGTATCCATTAGTGGATGAACTGTACCCCATGTCAAGGACAGTCTGCTTAACTAGTTTGTCAACTTCATTGGTTTTCGTTAGCGTTTACTGCATTCACCTCCTGTAACG
>OHAG01000085.1_pt1 | contig 80428 bp, 84 predicted proteins | sample 1577081 | NCBI WGS metagenome assembly OHAG01 (sample SAMEA3541513, study PRJEB24748) | human gut metagenome | biome: human gut; feature: human-associated habitat; material: faeces | place: China | collected 2012
AATGGCTCGGGTGGCCGACTGTCAGGATCGGGAACTGCTCCTGGCGGTCAATTCTTCCTTTGAAAAGGAAAAATTGGAGGAACCGGCATTCAAGACCCTGATCCAGGACATCTTGAAAGAAACCACGGGAGAGGCTGTCCGGCTCCAGGTAGTCCAGCAGGAAGGAGAAATCACCCTGCACAAACTCCGGGCACCGGCCCCTGCTCCGGCGGAACCCGCGCCGGTACCGCCGGACCCGCCGGCAAAAGACATCCCGCTGCCGGACGAACCGCCGGCTGATGCGGGACCTTCTCTGCCTTCGGGCAGGCAGGAACCTCAGCCGGCAGCAGCTGCAGCAAATCCCGCCCCAGAACCAGTGAAACAGGGAGAACTCCCGGAAGGTGTGAAAAAAGCCATGCAGGTCTTCGGCGGTGAAGTGTATAAAGAATAAAGAAAAATCCTTTTGAGGATATGAGGAGGAAACAGAATGTTCAAAGGTGGAATGGCAATGAACGGCATGCAGGGCATGCTGAAAAAAGTCCAGAAAATGCAGAGTGAGATGACGAAACTCCAGGAAGAACTGAAGGAACGGGAAGTGGAAGGCACTGCCGGCGGAGAAGCCGTCAAAGCTGTGGTCAACGGTAACAAGAACCTGGTCAGCCTGACCCTTTCTCCGGATGCGGTGGACCCGGAAGATGTGGAAATGCTCCAGGATCTGATTGTCACGGCCGTGAACGATGCTATGAAAAAAGTAGATGAAATGACGGAAAAAGAACTGGGCAAAGTCACTGGCGGCTTGAAACTGCCCGGGATGTTCTAAGGAGCGGTCCCAGGCATGCGGATGGTAAAACCTCTGGCGCGGCTCCACGAACTGCTGCGGAAACTGCCGGGGATCGGTTCCAAATCGGCTCTCCGTCTGGCCTACCATGTGCTGGATATGAAACGGGAAGATGTGGAGGCGCTGGCCAATGCCCTGCTGGATGTGAAGGATCATGTCCATCTCTGCCGCCAGTGCTTCGATCTATGCGAAGGGGACCTGTGCGAAATCTGCCAGGACAAGGAACGGGACCGGAGCCTAGTGTGCGTAGTGGAACAGCCCCAGGACGTGGCTGCCATGGAACGGACCCGGGGCTATCAGGGACTGTACCATGTGCTCCACGGCGTCCTGTCTCCCCTGGACGGTGTGGGACCGGATCAGCTGAAGATCCGGGAACTGCTGCTCCGGCTCCAGAAGGGAGATGTGCAGGAAGTCATCATCGCTACCAATTCAGATGTGGAAGGAGAAGCTACGGCCAATTATCTGGCTGGACTGATCCGTCCCACAGGGATCAAGGTGAGCCGGATCGCCCATGGGCTTCCGGTGGGCGGTGATTTGGAATATGCCGATGAACTGACCCTGTACAAGGCCCTGGAGAACCGGCGGGAAATCTGACACTTCCGGAGAAACGGGCTTCTCTCCGGGCAGCAAAACGGGAAATTCTGGAAAGGCGGTCGAATATCATGGAAATATGGCTGGTAGGAGGGGCAGCGCTGGTTGTCCTGTTCCTGGTCATCAATATGTTCTCCCTGTCTCTGAAACTGTTGTGGAACGGCATCTGCGGGGTGGTCCTGTTGTGGCTGTTCAACCTGCTGGGAGGAATCTTCGGCGTCACGATCCCCATCCATTTCATCTCCGCCCTGGTGGCCGGTTTCTTTGGCGTCCCCGGGGTGGTGCTGATGTTGCTCTACCAGCTGATGGGGCACTGAAATGCTGCAAAAATCAAAGAATGAAAAGATCCGTGTCCTCTGTTATCTCTGCATCGGGGGCACGGCTGCTTTGTTTGAGTGGGGACTGGTCTATCTGTTCAACCGCTGCTGGGGATGGAACTATCTCCTGGCAACGGCAGCGGCTTATCTCTGCTCTACGGTATGCCACTACGTGGCTACGAATATCTGGGTTTTCACCAGCGGTGTGCGGTACAGCAAAAGCAAGGAATTTTCCTTGGTCCTGGTGGTTTCTACCCTGGGGCTCCTGTTCAACGTACTGCTGATGCGGATCTTTGTCGGGGGGCTGGGCTTCCCGGTGATGGAATCAAAGGTGGCAGCTTCTGCGCTGGTGACCATTTGGAATTATTTTTCCAGGAAGCAATGGATTTATGCCAAGTAAAAGGAAATCATAGGAGATCATCATGCTGCGTCATAAAGTAGACATCAACGCTTTCCAAAAGGTCCTCCTGGTCCACAACCGCAATTCCGGAAAGCAAAATTTTTTCAATGGGATCCATAACAACGTGGAAAGCATCGCCCGGCAGCTCATGCGGCTGTACGGAGCAGAACGCTTCCAGTACGTGACGGTGGGGACTTTTGCGGAGACCCAGGCGGTGGGGGAAAAAATCTGTGCAGAAAAGATCCAGTGGGTCATCGTGGCTGGCGGGGACGGGACCCTGCGGGCCCTGGTGGAAGAATGTGTGGACCAGGATTACTGGCCCTATGTGAGCATCTATCCGGCAGGCACGGTGAATCTGGTGGCCAAGGAACTGATGCAGAAAACCGATGTCCACAACTGGATGTATCGGGTTTCCAAAGGCGTCACCACGCCGGTCTGCCTGGGCCGGGCCAACGACCGGATCTTCCTGACAGTGGCCGGGATCGGGGTGGATTCCATGGTGGTGCAGCAGGTGACCCCCAAAGAGAAAAAGTACCTTTCCACCCTGGCCTATGTGCGCCAGAGCGGACGGGTATTGGGGAACGAGATGCTTCTCCACAATTGGAAATACCGGTTCCAGGTGATGATCAACGGAGATGGGGTCTGGCATCAGGCCAGTTCTGTCATCGTGACCAAGAGCCGGTATTATGCTGGACGTTTTTCCCTGGTCAACGGCGGGTCCCTGTCCAATCCCACCATGCATGTCTGTCTCTTCACCAAGGGAAGATGTGTGGATTTCCTTCGGTATACGGCTCTGATTGCGGCGGATATGCTGACCCTGGACAAAAGCGTGGAAATCTATCCGGCCCAGCAGGTGGATATCCGCTGCAATGTGAAAAAATTTGCGGCAGAACTGGACGGGGATGCGGTGGTCAATTCGCCTCTGTCCCTGGTGCTGCTGCCCAAATCCTTAGAATTCATTTCCTGAGAGGCTGCTTGTGAAGAAGAAAGTGATTTACGGAGTGATCCTGCTCCTGTGTTTTGCAGCGGAAGCCTATTACCGCTGGAATTTTTTGAAAGAGATCGTGCCCTTTCCCTGGGCTGAATTCTGGTACCATACCCTGAACTATTTCTGCCGGGACCTGCTCCTTTCCTGGGTGGTCCTTTTCCTGTACGCCCAGCGGCGGCGCATCCGGGACCGGGTGGAACGGTATTTCCCCGTGGTGGTCACAGGGGTCCTGTATCTGGCGGATGCCCTGTTCATGGTGTCCTACCTGGAGCTGGATCCAGGCTTTATGACGGCTCTTTCGGTACTGGCCGGGCTCTTCAACAACATCGTGCTGGTGCTCCTGGCAGCCATGTGCTACCACCACTGGCCCAACCGGATCCTGAAGGCTGTCTATTTCCTGGTCTATTATGTGACCTGTATCCTGATCCTGGGGGATGGGATCTATTTCTGGAACACCTCTATGCATGTGGAAAGTGTCCTGTTCGACAACTTGAACATCTATGCTGCCAAGGGAATCTTCAGTACCACGGAAAACTGGCAGCTGGGCCTGATTGGCGCCGTGCTGCTAGCCTTCATCCCTCTGTTCCGGGTCAGCCGTCCCCGGCGGCATAAACCCAATCTGCCTTGGTCCCTGCTCTGTGTGGTGATCTTGGCTATGGGGCTCAATGGGGCGTATCTGTTGCTGGCGGAGGGTGTCTACCATGCGGCGGACAATGTAAGCGGGCTGGATATCGAAGTAGATATGGAAAAGAGCCGGAAGCCCACCCGGGCCATGGTGGCTTATCCCATCAATGTGAACTTTTTCCAAAAAGCCTTCTTCAAGACGGATAAGGTGGTCCATGATCCCTGGAAATACCAGGAACGGACTTTGACGGAGCAGGACCAGGCAGCTCTGACAGAATTGGGGATTTTGCCCAAATCCCAGGCTGTTCCCCGGAAACGGCCGGCCTATGACCGGGTGGTGATGCTGATCCTGGAAAGTGTCCATCGGGATTATCTCCATCACTACAATCCCAATATCCCTGCGGATGCCACTCCTTATCTGGATTCCCTGCTCCAGAAATATCCCCGGATCGATCATTACTATTCCTCCGCTGTGCCTACCACCCAGGGGCTCAATGCCACCTTCCGGTCCCAACTGATCTATGACAAGGATCTGCCGGGAGACAAACAGCCTTCCCTCTTCCGGAGCCTGCAGCAGGCCGGTTATGAAGGCTATTTCATCAATGCTTCCAGCCGCTACTATGCCAATGAATACCGGGAATATCCGGCCCAATTCGGCATGGAGCACTACCTGGCCAAAGAAGATCTGGGGAACATGGGCTATAAGGGAGCCAGCGGCTGGGGATTCCACAACGATGTGATGTATGATGTGGCCCTGAAGACCCTGGCAGAACACCGGGACCGGAAACTGTTCCTGGTGTGCAAGACCTTGGATATGCACCAGCCCTATCCCTATTACGGCTATACTTATGCGGAGATGCCGGAAGATGTCCGGGACAACGGTACGGCCACTGTCTGCGGCATGTACTGGGTGGATAAGACCATCCAGCATTTCTTCGAAGAAGCCTCGAGACAGGGGCTCATGGACGATCGGACCCTGTTCATCGTGACAGCGGACCACAATCCCCATTCCGGCGGGGAATACAAGACCCTGGTGCGCAATCCCCAAGATAAACAGAGCGTGGCACCCATCCCGGTGATCTTCATTTCGAAGAATCTGGCTCCGCTGGCAGAACTGGATGAGACCACTTACGCCAGCCAGGAGGATTTGGCGCCTACCCTGCTAACCCTGCTGGGACAGCCGGTGCCTCCGGAATTCTTGGGACGGGACCTGCTCCAGCCGGTACCCCATCCTTACGCCCTGGGGTATTTTGGGGGCAAGGCCTATTATTATTCCGCCGACCGGAACTTCGTAGCTACCCTGGATGAAGAGAAACCGGATACGGAAGAAAAAGATGCCCTGGCCAACTACATTATGTACGGCTATGTGAAGAGGCATATTGAGTTTATGAAGTAGGAGTTGATTGGTTGACTGAAATGACGCTTGCCAGGACCGGTACCTTCCGTTCCCGGCTGAAGAAAATCCTGGGGGTCATGATCCCTATCCTGATCACCCAGCTCTGCATCACAGGCATGAGCCTTTTCGATACGGTGATGAGCGGCCATGCAGGCACTGTTCAGCTGGCCGGGGTGGCCATTGGAACCAATGTGTGGATGCCGGTATTCACCGGACTCAATGGTATCCTCCAGGCCCTGACGCCCATCGTAGCCAACTATCGGGGAGCTCGGCAGCTCCAGAAGATTTCCGGTGCGGTGGTCAGCGGCCTGGCCCTGGCCTGTGCCCTGGCAGTGACAGTGATCGGCGCCGGTTCCCAGCTATTGCCCAGGATCTTGGACACCATGAGCCTGGCTCCGGAAGTCCGGACTGTGGCCTTCCGGTACTTGGGCTTTGTGGCCTGGGGCATCCTGCCGCTGTTTTGTGCCAACATCCTCCGTTCTTTTGTAGACACCATGGGATACACCCAGGTGACCATGCGGCTCTTCATCCTGACCATGCCGGTGAATGCTTGCATGAACTACATCTTTATTTTCGGCAAGCTGGGCGCTCCGGCCATGGGCGGACCGGGAGCCGGGGTAGGGACGGCCATTACCTGCTGGCTGCTGTTCCTCTCTTTTGCCCTGTTGGTGCTTCGGCTGCAGGTCTTCCGGGATTTCCATGTATTCCGGACCTCCGGTTTTTCTTTCCGCCATATCCGGGAACATCTGCGCATCGGCATCCCCATGGGCTTGGCCATCTTTCTGGAAACCAGCTTCTTTGGGGTGGAATGTCTGCTGGTATCCCGGTTCGGGACTGTGGCGGTGGCCGCCAACCAGGCGGCCATGAGCTTCTGCAACATGCTGTACATGGTGCCCCTGAGCTTTTCCCTGTCCCTGACCATCATCGTAGGAGCCTATGTGGGAGCCCGTGATTTTGTCCAGGCCAAGGCCTATGCAGATACGGGGCGGCTGTCCAACCTCCTGATCGGTGCCTTCTTCGGCTGCTGTTTGTTCCTGGGCAGAGGACTGATTGCCCGGCTCTATACGGCGGATCCCAATCTGATGGATCCCATCATGCACTTCCTGACTTTTGCCGTAGCTTTCCAATTCTTTGACAGCACGGCTGCGCCCATCCAGGGTGTCCTCCGGGGCTACAAGGATGTAAAGGCCACTTTTTATTCCGCCTTGGCGGCTTACTGGGGCATTGCCCTGCCCTTTGGGCTGTTCCTGGACCACGGGCTACACAAGGGCCCGGACGGTTATTGGCTGGGGCTCATTACGGGAATCTTCTTCTCCGCTGCTTTCCTGAGCCTGCGGCTGAGATATATGGAAAAGAAAAAAAGAGAGGCTGTTTGAGGCAGCCTCTCTTTTTCTGTCAACGGTCAATGGTCAGCGGCCGTTGATCGTTGACAGCTGACCGCTGACAGGTCTGTCGCTCTAGTGACAGATCCTTCCAGTTCACGAATCCCAGCCCAGTGAGGATATACGCCGCTCCCAGGATCCCTGCAGCGCCCAAGGTCTCGGCCAGGAACCAGTGCCCCAGGCAGCTGGCAAACAGGGGATTGATGGCACAGTACAGGCCGGCTTCTTCTGCTGTCAGGTACTGCTGGGCCTTGGGCTGGAAGGCAAACCCGAAGCAGCTGCATACCAGCACCTGGAAGGCTAGGGACTGCCAGGTCAGGGAAGCTTGGGGCAAGGGGATCCTGCCCTCCAGAATTAGGGCGGCTCCGAAGCTCAGGAGCCCCATGAACCCCATGTGGAGCGTCCCCAGGGACAAAGGATCCGAGGTGTGGGACAGTTTCCCCATGGCAATGATGTAGCCTGCATAGAAAACAGCTGCCAGGAGAGCCCAGCCTTCTCCTCCGGCCAGAGTGAAACCGACGGTGCCGATGGTGAGGGCTGCTACTCCCAGCAGGATGAAGCCCACGCCTTGGAGGATCCGGGCACTGGGCAGGCGGCGGTACCATAGGGCCAGGAACAGGGGCACCAAGGCCAGAGAGAGATTTTCCAGAAAAGCCACTGTGTGGATCTCGGCCGTGAGCAGGCTCCGCATTTCGGCTCCCATGACGGCAAAAAGCAGCAGACCCAGACCCAGGCTCTTGGGTCCCAGATAGGCATCTTTTTTCCAGGCGCGGAGCAGATGACGGCGGAGCAGCAGGCCCATGACCAGAAAAGCCAGAGTGAACCGAAAGCCCAGAGCTTGGAAAGGAGCCAGTTCCTCCAGGACGAATTTGGAAAAGAGAAAAGCACTGCTCCGGGTCAGGATGATCAGAGCCATAAGGAATTTGGCGGCAGCAGGTTCCATACGAAGACCTCCTTGGTATTTTTTCTTTCTGGTTCCATTATAGAAAGAAATGGGTATTGCAGAAAGCGCATGTTATGCAATATACTGTTGCTAAATACGCAATACTAAGGGTAAAAAAACGGGAGGATGGATATGGATACGGAAAAATACCAAGCACTGCTCCAGGCAGTGGAGCAAGGGAGCATCACTGCCGCCGCCCGGGACCTGGGGTATTCTCCTTCAGGTCTCACCCGGATGCTGGACAGTTTGGAACGGGACCTGGGGTTCTCCCTCCTTTTCCGCACGTCCCAAGGGGTGCAGCTGACCCGGGAGGGGAATCGGCTACTGCCCGCCATCCGAGAACTCCTTTATTGGAGCCGGCAGATCCGGGAGGAAAGTGCCGGGATCCTTGGGCTGGAACAGGGAGAACTGTTTGTGGGCAGCTATTACAGCATCGCTTCCTGCTGGCTTCCAGAGATCCTCCGGGCCTTCCAGCAGGATTATCCTGGGATCCGGGTCCATGTCCAGGAAGCAGGGAACCAGACCCTCTTGGAAGGGCTCAGGGAACACCGGCTCAGCTGCTGCCTGTTCAGCCGCCACCGAGGATATCCAGGCGACTGGGTTCCTCTGTACCAGGACCGGCTGGTGGCCTGGGTTCCGGAAGACCATCCCCTGGCAAAGAAAAAGGCCCTCCTGCCGGAGGACCTGGAAGGCCAGCCCTTTATCGAACCCCTGCCCCAGCAGGAAACGGATACGGATCTGTTCTTGGCCAAATATCATATCCATCCCGATTTCCGGTTCACCTCCAGCAATATGTATACCTGCTGGACCATGGTGGAGGCGGGACTGGGGATCTCTATGGACAATGCCTTCAGCAGCCTCCGCTGGAGCGGCAGGGGGAAAGTGCTGCCCTTTGCCACTGAAGACCGTCTGGAACTGGGGATGGCCCTCCCCAGCTTGGATCAGGCATCTCCGGCTTTGAAGAAATTCTTGGAATAGGTAAAAAAAGGGTGCTGCACGCAATGGGCAGCACCCTCCTGGGCGTCTGACTCCTGATTCTAGCTGGGCAGCCGCCCCGCTTATCCCGCAAAATGGAACACCACGCCCACCACAGCCGAAGCCGCCAGGAAGGCGATGGGATGGACTTTTTTATAATGGTTGGTGAGCAGGAACAGGATCACTGCCAGCAGGATGGAGGGCAGGTTCAGCAGACCGGACAGGTCCCCTGCTTTCCAGGCTTCCGGATGGAGCAGGGTGACCCGGGCCACCAGGAACCCTGCTGCGGCGATCAGGCCGGCAGAAGCGGCCCGCAGTCCGTACATCACCGCTTTCACGTACTTGCTGTCTCCGAATTTCTTCAAGAACTGGGAGACGATGATGATCACGATGATGGAAGGCGTGATGAGTCCCAATGTGGCGATCACAGCTCCGGTCAGGCCGGCGATGTGATATCCCACATAGGTGGCTGTATTGACCCCGATAGGGCCGGGTGTGGATTCGGAAACGGCGATCATGTTCAGCAGATCCGTCTCCGTGAACCAGCCGGTAGCCGCTGAAAGCTTGGTCAGGAGCGGGATGGTGGCCATGCCGCCGCCGATGGCGAAAAGGCCGATCTTAAAAAATTCATAGAAAAGTTGGAAGAAGAGTCCCATTACAATTCACCTCCTGCTTTTTTTGCAGACAGCCCCACGATCCCGGACAGGACGACCAGCCAGGCCGGAGAAAGATCGGAAAATAAGTTGATCCCCATGACCGTCAGGAACAGCAGAATGGTCAGCTTATCCACCAGGGCTCCCTTGGCCAGCTTCTTGATGGCGTTGAAGATCAGCACACAGACGCAGACCCGGATGCCGGCAAAGGCATCTTTGACGAATTGGATCTGTGCGAAATTGGAAAGAAAGGCAGCGATGACCGTAATGATCACCAGAGAAGGAAAGACCACTCCCAGGGTCGCAGTGATCCCGCCGGGGATCCCTTTCCGTTTCATGCCGATGAAGGTGGCTGTATTGACAGCGATGACGCCGGGGGTGCACTGTCCCACCGCATAATAGTCAGCCAGTTCCTCCTCCGTGGCCCAATGGTATTTTTCCACGACTTCCGCCTGGAGAATGGGCAGCATGGCATAGCCGCCTCCGAACGTGACTGCACCGATACGGGCAAATACCGTGAACAGTTGGATCAATTCATGCATAGAAACACCTCCGATGGCTCCAGTTTAACACGTGACAGGCAGGCTGTAAACGGGAACTGCAGGATTGGAATGAGAAAATAGGGGAATTTGGGCACAATGGAGCGGGGGAAGAAATTGTAGATTTTCCAAAACTGTACTATAATAAATCTGTATGAGTAAAAGACCAGATCGAAATCATAGAAAAAGGGAAAGAAATAACAGTTCCCTGGGCGGGAATCCCGCAGAAAGGCTTGTTTTGTGAAGACGTATTTACTGGCATTGAGCATATCGCTGATCATCAGCTGGGTCCTGACACCCTTTGTCAAGAAACTGGCATTCCGGATCGGAGCGGTGGACCGTCCCAACGCACGGAAGGTCCACCACCGGATCATGCCCAGGATGGGTGGGCTGGCCATTTATCTCGGGTTCATGGCGGCTGCCATCGCCAGCATGGAAATGACCCGGGACGTGGTAGGGATCCTGCTGGGCGGCACGGTGATCGCCCTGGTGGGGATCCTGGATGACATGTTCCAGCTGGCGGCCAAGGTCAAACTGGCTGGACAAATCGTAGCAGCCCTGGTTCCGGTATGTTTTGGAATCCGGATCGAATGGCTGAACAATCCGTGGGGCGGCTATTTTTATCTGAACTACCTTTCCATTCCCTTTACGGTATTCTGGATCGTCAGCTTCACCAATGTGGTGAACCTGATCGATGGACTGGATGGATTGGCGGCGGGGGTATCCGCCATCGCTTCTGTCACCATCATCATGGTGGCCCTGCAGCAGGGGCTGTATCCGGTGGCGGTCCTGACGGCCGCCCTGGCAGGGGGGATCATCGGCTTCATCCGGTACAACTTCAATCCGGCCACCATTTTCATGGGGGATACCGGGAGCCTGTTCCTGGGCTATATGCTGGCGGCCATTTCCATCTTCGGGGCCGTGAAGAGTGCGGCCACCATTGCGCTCTTGGTCCCTGCCATTGCGCTGGGGCTGCCCATCATGGATACGGCTTTTGCCATCGTCCGCCGCTATAAAAACGGACGGCCGATCTTCAGCCCGGATAAGGGACATATCCATCACCGTCTGTTGGCCATGGGCTTCAGCCAGCGGCAGGCAGTGATTTTCATGTATTTGATCAGTGCAGGGCTCTGTCTCACGGCAGTGCTCCTGACGGAAATGGAGGGGATCTATGCCATTGCACTGCTGGTATTCCTGCTGGCGGTGATTTTCATTGGTGCTAGGAAAATAGGGATTTTACAGGATAGATCATGAAATAGGGGCGAAGGAAAATGAACAAATTGAAAGTCATGACGATTTTCGGTACCCGGCCGGAAGCCATTAAGATGTGCCCGCTGGTACTGGAAATGAAAAAGTATCCGGATATGCTGGAACCCATCGTTGCGGTGACGGCCCAGCACCGGGAAATGCTGGATCAGGTGCTGGATCTGTTCCAGATCAAACCGGATTATGATCTGAACATCATGACCGCAGGCCAGACTTTGTATGATGTGACCAGCCGTGCCCTGATGGGCCTGAAGGAAGTCCTGGAACAGGCACAGCCGGATCTGGTCCTGGTCCATGGGGACACCACCACGACCTTTGTAGGGGCGCTGGCTGCTTTCTATAAGCAGATCCCTGTAGGCCATGTGGAGGCAGGACTCCGCACCGGCAACAAGTATTCTCCTTTCCCAGAAGAGATGAATCGGAAACTGACGGCGGCCATCACAGATTTCCATTTTGCACCTACGGCCAATGCCAAAACCAATCTCTTGAAGGAAAACATCAAGGAAGACGATATCTATGTGACGGGAAATACGGTGATCGATGCCCTCCAGGCTACGGTGAAGGATTCCTTTGATTTCCACAACCCCAAACTGGAGGAAGCCATCCGTTCCGATCATAAGCTGATCCTCATGACCACCCACCGGAGGGAGAATCTGGGGGTGCCCATGCGCCATGTGTACCAGGCTCTGAAGGAAGTCCTGAAGGACAATCCCCAGGCAGAAGCCATTTTTCCCATGCACAAGAATCCCAAGGTGCGGGAAGTGGCTGAGGCGGTCCTGGGAAAGATGGAACGGGTCCATTTGCTGGAACCCATGGATTATGAACCTTTTGCCAATCTGATGGCCCGGGTAGATATCGTCCTGACCGATTCCGGCGGCATCCAGGAAGAGGCGCCTGCCCTGGGCAAACCGGTCCTGGTGCTGCGCAGCACCACGGAACGGCCGGAAGCTGTCACTGCCGGTACGGTGAAACTGATCGGCACTGGGAAGGAAGATGTGTACGCTGCCACCTGCCGTCTCCTGAACGACGAGAAATACTATCGGTCCATGGCAGAAGCTGTCAATCCTTATGGGGATGGACAGGCTGCCAAACGGATCGTCACCTATCTGCTCCATACCCATGGGTATCCTGTGGATCTGATGCCGGAATTCCACGGGGGGCAGAAAAAGTAGTCGTCGATGGCTCCCTGGAAAAAAAGGCCTGAGCTCCAGCTCCTGGGAGGACAGCTCCAGAGTCTTTTCTGGAAACAGGCAGTGCTGGCTGGCTGCTTCCTGGTCCTGGCCCTGATTTTGGGTGGGGACGCCAGGGGAGCGGCTTTGGGAACGGCAGCCGGACTGTCCGATACCTTCCAGATCCTGTGGGGGATCCGCCAGGGCATGCGGAAAGAACCAGCCCAAGCGGCTCTTGCCATGCACCGGACCATGTTTACCCGCATCGCCCTCCTTTTGTGCTGGACGGTCTTGGCTTTGCGGAACCGGTGGCAGCCGGTGCTGGTCCTGGCCGGGTTCCTGGTCCTGAATGTGGGCTTGATCATCCAGATGGCGTGCTGCCATCTTGGATGCCGGAAACCCTGAAGGTTCAGAGTTTCCGATAAAAAGCAAAAATTTTGTAAAGGAAGTGATAAGAATATGGGAATTGCAGAAGCTGCAAGTTCGGAAGTCATCCATTATGGGACTACAGAAGTCCTGCCGGGGATCAGCCTGAATATGCAGACGATCTATATGTCCTGGCTTACCATGCTGATTGTGGCAGCACTGGTCTTTGCCGCCACCCGGCGGGTACAGGAGATTCCCTATGGAATCCAGAATCTGATGGAAATGATCATCGAGTGGCTGGAAAAATTGATGGATGCCAACCTTGGTGTGGAAGGACGGCGGGTGGCTACCCCCTTTATCCTTACCCTGTTCCTTTATATCTTTGTAGGGAATGAACTGGGGCTGATGCCTTCTGTGGGTGTGCATCTTTCTTCTCCCACCAACGACATCAACGTGGCTCTGGGCCTTTCCATCACTGTGGCCATCGCTACCTACATCATCGGGGTCATCCAGCAGGGACCCAGGTATTTCAAGCACCTGGTCACTCCTTTCGCGCTGATGCTCCCCCTGAACATCATCGAAGAGCTGGCTAAACCGCTGACCATGGCCCTGCGTCTGTTCGGGAACATCTTGGCAGGGGAAATCCTGCTGGCCGTGCTGTATATGCTGGTACCCTGGGTGGTACCCAACCTGTGGGTCGGCTTCAGCCTGATCATAGGTTTTCTCCAGGCTTTCATCTTTACCATGCTGACCGTGATTGCCCTGGCTCCGATTTTCAAGCAAGTCCATTCCAATAAATAAAAGTCTGGAAAAAGAAAGGATGTAAAAAATGATAGACAACAATACCCTGATCATCGTCGCTTCCATTCTGGGAGCCGCTTTAATTGGCGTAGGTGCTTCTCTGGCGGCTACCAAAGGGGACTCCGCCGTGGCTTCCAAGGCTCTGGAATGCATGGCCCGGCAGCCGGAACAGGCCGGCAGCTTCCAGGTCAATATGCTGATCGGTATCGGCCTGGTAGAATCCATCCCCATCATTGCTTCCGTTATCGCCATTGTGCTTGTATTTGCCAATCCCTTTGTCAAATAAGAGATTGGGGAGGAAACTTGGGGAGAAAGGAAGTGGTTGGGAATGGTAAGTATCAACTATACACTGATTGCGCAGGTAGTGAACTTCATCATCCTGCTCTGGGTGCTGGCAAAATTCGCCTATAAGCCGCTCCTGAAGGCCATGGATGACCGCCGGACCAAAATCGTCAAGGATATGGACCAGGCGGACCATGCCAGGAAGGAAGCAGAGGCACTGAAGGCGGAATATGTCACCCAGCTGAAGAATGCCAAAAAGGAAGCCAACGATATTATCTCCAAAGCCAATGCCATGGCCCAGGAACTCCATGATGAAGCCCTGGCCAATGCCCAGAAGGAACGGGAGGAACTGCTGGCTTCCGGGCGGCAGACGGTGGAGCTGGAAAAGAAGAAAGCCCTGCTGGATGTCCGGGAACAGATCATTGCCCTGAGTACGGAAATTGCCGGCCGGGTGCTGCAGGCAAAACTGGATTCGGCGGAAGACCAGAAATTGGTTGCCAAGATCACAGATGAAACCTTGGCCGAACAGAAAAAATGAGAAGTCCCTGGAAAGGAACTGTGGAGGCAGAAACAACCCATGAACAGCAAAAGCAAGGAAGCTCTGTGGAAACAGATCCTGGATCGCCTGACCCTTACCCAGGAGGACCAGACCCTTTTTGAAGGGGAGGACCTCCTGCCGGTGACGGTCACCACGGCCCGTCCTCTCACAACGGAAGAGGCAGGGCTGCTGCAGGAACTGCTGACAGAGAAATTCCATAAACCTGTAGAACTGCAGGAACAAAAGGTGGATTCCAAAGTGGTCGGAGGCGTACTGATCCAGTACGGAGACCACATTTTTGATGCCACCATGAAACGCCAATTGGAGAAAATGGATGCCATCATGAAGGCCATCCATCTGAATGACCAGGATTTGGACCAGACGGAAAAAATGACCGATGCTCTGGCCCAAGGAGTCAAGTCTTTCCACAATGACGTGGATCTGGAAGAAATCGGTGTGGTGGAAAAAGTCGGAGACGGGATCTGTACCGCTTCCGGCTTGGGCGGCGCCATGAGTGGTGAACTGGTGGCTCTCCATGACGGCGTCTACGGCATGGTCCAGAATCTTCGGGAAAACGAAGTGGGCATCGTGCTGCTGGGCGGCGCTACGGAAATCAAGGAAGGCGACATGGTGCGCCGGACCGGCGAAATCATGGAGATCCCTGTGGGAGACGCCATGCTGGGCCGGATCGTCAATCCGCTGGGGCTGCCCCTGGACGGCAAAGGAGCCATCAAGACCCAGGTCAAATACCCTATCGAACACCAGGCCCCGGGAATCGCTGCCCGTCAGCCGGTGGATGTCCCTCTCCAGACTGGGCTCAAGGCCGTGGATGCCCTGGTGCCCATCGGCCGGGGCCAGCGGGAACTGATCATCGGGGACCGAGGAACCGGGAAAACAGCCATTGCCATCGACACCATCCTAAACCAGAAGGGCAAGGATGTGATCTGCATCTATGTGGCCATCGGACAGAAAGCTTCTTCCGTAGCCCGGCTGTACCATACTTTTGAACAATACGGCGCCAGCGCCTATACCATGATCGTGGCGGCGACGGCTGCTGATACGGCTCCCATGCAGTATCTGGCCCCTTATGCCGGGGCTGCGGTGGGGGAATATTTCATGGATCAGGGAAAAGATGTGCTGATCGTCTATGACGATTTGAGCAAGCATGCGGTGGCCTACCGTGCCATGAGTCTGCTGCTCCGCCGTCCCCCTGGACGGGAAGCTTATCCGGGGGACGTATTCTATCTCCATTCCCGTCTGCTGGAGAGGGCCTGCCGCCGGAACGAACGCCATGGCGGCGGTTCCATGACGGCGCTGCCCATTATCGAGACCCAGGCCGGGGATGTGAGCGGCTACATCCCTACCAACGTGATTTCCATCACCGATGGGCAGATCTATCTGGAAACCGACCTGTTCAACTCCGGTATCCGTCCGGCCCTGAACTCCGGGCTCTCTGTATCCCGGGTAGGGGGCGCGGCCCAGACCAAGGCCATGAAGACGGTGGCTGGCACCCTGCGTCTGTCCCTTGCCCAATACCGGGAACTGGCTGCCTTTGCCCAGTTCGGTTCGGATCTGGACCGGGAGACCAAGGCTCAGCTGGACCGTGGGGCCCGGGTGACGGAAATGCTGAAACAGGGACAATACCAGCCCCTGTCCATGGCCCAGGAAGTGGTTTCCCTCTATGCCGTGAACAACGGGTTCCTGGATGAAGTCCCGGTGGAAGATGTGACCCGGTATGAGCATGAAATGCTGGGGTATCTGAATAACCACTGTTCCATCATCCTGACCCGGCTGGAAAAAGAACAGAAACTGACCGATGATCTGAAAGAGGAGCTGGATGAGGCTCTGGATGATTTCGGGAAGATGTTTGCGCCTGGCACTGCAGGCGGCATGTAAGGGCAGGTGATCCTAGATGGCAAACACCAGTGGAATCCGTGCCCATATGAAAACCGTAGGCAGCATCAGCAAGATCACGGGCGCTATGCAGATGGTGGCTTCGGCCCGGATGCACCAGGCCCAGCAGAGAGCTGATGCCAGCCTGCCCTATGCGGAGAAGCTGAAGAGCATCCTCCAGGAAGCGGTCAGCGACCCGTCGGTGATGGCCCATCTGGATATGAAGGCCAATCCGCTCCTGGAAAAACGGCCGGTGTATAAGACCGCCTATGTGGTCATCGGGTCGGACAAGGGGTTGGCCGGTCCCTACAACAACAATATCGTCAAGTACACCGGGGTGGAGCTCCGGGGCAAAGAAGATTCGCCGCTTCTGGCGGTGGGCAAGCAGATGAAGATCGGCCTCAATCACTGGGGCTACCACATCGCTAAGAGCTGGACCGGTTTTTCGGAGAAACCGACTTTTGAAGCGGCTGAGGAAATCGCTGATTACGTGGAATCTCTTTTCATCCACCGGGAAGTGGACGAAGTGGACATCATCTTCACCTATTTCAAATCTGCCATGATCCAGATTCCCAAGACGGTGCCTCTGCTGCCGGTGCAGCCCAAGGCGAAGAATGCCCTGGAAGTCCGTTCTCAGGAAGTCTGGTCGGAAGATGATCCCACGGATTATCCCACCTTGATCTTCGAACCGGAACCGGCCAAGATGCTGTCCTACCTGGCCCACTATTACCTGCGCAGCCAGATCTTCACGGCCCTGATCCAAAGCTCGGCCTGTGAACTGGCTTCCCGGATGACGGCCATGAGTACGGCTACGGACAATGCCCAGAACCTATTGGGGAAGCTGCAGGTCTACTACCAGAAGGTGCGGCAGGCCAGCATCACCACGGAAATCAATGAAATCGTCAGCGGCGCGGAAGCGTTGAAATAAGGGAGGCACAAATCGTGTCGGAAGAGCAGAAACAAGCAATCGACAAGGCCATTGCCCGGCTCTCTGCCAAGGCCAGAGGGCATGTGGGCAGAGTGGTCCAGGTGATGGGCCCTGTAGTGGATATCCGTTTCCCGGATAAAGAGCTGCCGGCCATTTACAATGCCATTGAAATCGATGCCCGGGCGTCGAAAGATATCCATGTGCATCTGACTGCAGAAGTGGTCCAGCACATCGGGGACGATGTGGTCCGCACGGTGGCCATGAGTTCCACCGACGGACTGACCCGGAACATGGAAGCGGTGGATACGGGGAAACCCATCACCGTGCCAGTGGGGAAAGGCTGCCTGGGACGGGTGTTCAATGTCCTGGGTGAAACGGTGGATGATGATCCCACTCCGGTCCAGGCGGCCGATCACTGGCCCATCCACAGGCCGGCTCCGGATCTGGCGGACCAATCCACGGAAACCAAGATCATGGAAACGGGCATCAAGGTAGTGGATCTGATCGCACCCTATTCCCTGGGAGGGAAAATCGGTCTGTTCGGCGGCGCCGGCGTGGGCAAGACGGTGCTGATCATGGAACTGATCCACAATGTGGCTACCAATCACGGGGGCTATTCCGTATTTTCTGGGGTCGGGGAACGGACCCGGGAAGGGAATGATCTGTGGGGAGAAATGAAGGAATCCGGGGTCATCGACAAGACAGCCCTGGTCTACGGCCAGATGAATGAACCCCCTGGAGCCCGTATGCGGGTGGGGCTTACCGGCCTGACCATGGCGGAATATTTCCGGGATGTGGGCGGGCAGGATGTGCTGCTGTTCATCGACAACATCTTCCGGTTCATCCAGGCAGGGTCTGAAGTGTCCGCCCTTTTGGGGCGTATGCCTTCGGCCGTAGGGTATCAGCCCACCCTGGCCAACGAAATGGGGGCCTTGGAAGAGCGGATCACCTCTACCCGGAGCGGATCCATCACTTCCGTACAGGCTGTCTACGTCCCTGCCGATGACCTGACGGACCCGGCCCCGGCGGCTACCTTTGCCCATCTGGATGCAACCACGGTCCTGTCCCGTGAAATCGTAGAACTGGGAATCTACCCGGCCGTGGATCCCCTGGCTTCCACCAGCCGGATCCTGGATCCCTTGGTGATCGGCCAGGAACACTATGAAGTGGCCCGGGGCGTCCAGAAGATCCTCCAGCGGTACAAGGAGCTCCAGGACATCATTGCCATCCTGGGGATGGAAGAACTGAACGAAGAGGACAAACTCACCGTATCCCGGGCTCGGAAAGTCCAGCGGTTCCTGAGCCAGCCCTTCTTCGTGGCCCAGCAGTTCACCGGCCAGCCCGGGAAGTACGTCTCTTTGGCAGAAACCATCCGGGGCTTCAAAGAGATCCTGGAAGGAAAACATGATGACCTGCCGGAAAGTGCTTTCTATATGGTGGGATCCATCGACGAAGCCGTGGCCAAGGGCAAGAAACTGAAGGGCGAATGATATGGCCAAGTTAATGAAACTGGAAGTCCTCACACCGGAAAAACTTTTGGTCAAGCGGGAGGATATTTCCTATGTCTTGTTGAATACAGTAAATGGGGGCGTTGGGATCTTAGCCAATCACAGCCCGATGATCGCTGTGCTGGGGGAAGGGACCCTGAAGCTGCAGGATAAGGACAATCAGGTGATCCTGGTCTACGTAGAAGGGGGATTTGCGGAGGTCAAGGACAATCAGGTGGTCATCCTGACACCCAGGGCCCAGAAGGCAGAGAACATCGATGTGGCCAAATACCAGCAGATCCGGCAGGAAGCACTGGCCAGACTGGAGCATCCGGATGCCCTGACGGACGTAGAACATACTGAAAAAATCCTGCGCAGAGCGGAAGCGCGGCTGAAGACCGCGTCTCTTGCGGGTAAGGTACCCCCTTATCCGATGGGGGAATAGTCCCGGCAGGAGAGAAGGTCGTTGCAGCAGGCAGAGGGGGGATCCGCTGTGGACTTTATCAGCAAAATGGCTGCCAGTAAGATGGGGCAGCTGCGGCTGGAACTGGTCGAACTCAACGAGCGGCTGGCAGAAGCCACCAATGAAGAACAAATCCGTAAGCTCCGGAAGACCATTCAGGAAAAGGAAGTATATTACAATATCCTGGCGGACCGCCTGCGGACCCATACGAGGAATTTTTGAAGGAGGTGCCGCAGGCACCTCCTTTGTCAGCCAACCAAAAAGGAACCGCCCAGGCGATTCCTTTTTTCATTTCCCTCTATGGAAAACAGAATGTTCTATGGTATAATAGTCTAGTTATAAAAATGGACAGAGAAGTTGGAAGTTGGAAGTGGGAAGTTCCGTAGACATTAAGGGGGGTGCCGTACGGCTTGTCCAATGTGATTGCTTTGGTGGTCTGCTGTCTGGTGACCTGGGTGGTTTTCCTGGACAGCCACAGCATTGGGATGAAACACAAGAATCTCTGGGTCCTGGGGACGTTTCTGCTCATGCCCCTGGTGGTTCCGCTGTACCTGATCAGGCGCACACAGTTCCTGTATCAGCATCGGCTGACACCCCGGCAGCAGGCAGAGGCAAGGGCCAGAGAGATTTCCCGGAAACGCAGGGAAAAGGCGGAACGGGAAAAACAGCACTGGGAAGAGAAAAAGAGAAAACAAGCCCTGGAAGATCCCGCAGAAGCAGCCAGGAAAAAGAGCCTGCGGGAAAAAGAACAGAAGGAAATGCGCATGCACCTGGATGAACAGCTGAGCAACCAGCGGAAACGGCATGCCAAGCTGTGGGGCATTCGCTATCATCAATGAATACAGAAAAGAGAAAGAGGAGCAGTGCTTCTCTTCCAGCAAGGAAAGGTGTGGAATCAGGAGTGGAGAAACTGGTGGTTAAGGGTGGTCATCACCTGAAGGGCACGGTACGGGTCAGCGGTGCCAAAAATGCGGTATTGCCCATCATTGCAGCTTCTGTCCTGGGGACGGAAGGCAGCACGATTTTGGAAGTCCCTGAATTGGAAGATGTCAGTACCATCTGCAAGGTGCTGGAGTGTTTGGGGCTGAAAGTGGATCATTCCACCCCTCATGCGCTGAAAATCGACAGCCGGCAAATCACCGGATGGGAAGCTCCCTATGATCTGGTCAGCACCATGCGTGCCTCTTTCCTGGTCATGGGTTCTCTCCTGGCACGGATCGGGCGGGCTAAGATCTCCCAGCCGGGAGGCTGTGCCATTGGTACCCGTCCCATCGATATCCATCTGAAAGGCTTCGAAGCCCTGGGTGCGAAGATCGAACAGGGCCATGGGTATATCGAGGCCTTTGCACCCCATGGTCTGGTGGGTACCACCATTTACCTTGATTTTCCCAGTGTGGGAGCCACGGAAAACTTGATGATGGCAGCTTCCATGGCCAAAGGGACCACCATCATCGAAAATGCAGCCCAGGAACCGGAAATCGTGGACTTGGCCAACTATATCAATGTGATGGGGGGCAAGGTCCGAGGGGCCGGGACCACCGCCATCCGGATCGACGGAGTGGAAAGCATGAAGGGCGGGGAACACACGGTGATCCCTGACCGGATCGAAGCCGGGACCTTTATGGTGGCCGGGGCCATGACCCAGGGAGATATCTTGGTGGACAATGTGCTCTGTGAACATATGAAGCCCCTGATCGCCAAGCTCCGGGAAGCGGGAGCTGTGGTGGAAGAAGGCATCAATGATGTCCACGTAGTGGGGCCACGGGAAATCCAGCCCATTACCATCAAGACACTGCCATATCCGGGCTTCCCCACAGATATGCAGGCCCAGGTCATGGCCATGATGTGCATTGCCAAAGGCCAGAGCTCCGTGCTGGAGACCGTATTCGAAAACCGTTTCATGCATGTGGATGAACTGCTCCGGATGGGAGCCAATATCCGGACCAGCGGCGGACGGTCTGCTATTGTAGAAGGGGTGCCCAAGCTGTACGGCTGCCAGGTCCGGGCAACGGATCTGCGGGCTGGGGCAGCCATGGTGCTGGCTGGGCTGGTGGCTGACGGCGTGACGGAAATCACCGACATCTACCACATCGATCGGGGTTACGAAAATCTGGTCGCCAAATTGACCGGACTGGGAGCCGACATCCAGCGGGTCGGCTGATGCGCCATGAAACACACGGAAAAAAGTTTGTTTTCCCGGCTGTTCAACCCGGTGGATGTGGGCATCGACTTGGGAACCGGTTCTACCCGGGTGTTCATGAAGAATCGGGGCATCGTGCTGGAAGAGCCGTCAGTGGTGGCCTTGGATCCCAGTACGGGCAAAACGGCAGCCATCGGCTCCAAAGCACGGGAAATGACGGGAAAAGGCCAGTGGGAAGTGGTCTGGCCCTTGGAAAATGGTGTCATCGCGGATTTCGATGCATCGGTAGGGCTCCTGGAAACCGTGCTGGATCGGGTAGTGGGGAGGAATCTTTTCTTTAAACCCCGGGTCATGGTCTGTGTCCCCACTGGGGTCACCGGGGTGGAACGGCGGGCTGTGACTGAAGCGGCACTCCTGGCCGGGGCCGCTAAGACTTATCTGATCGAAGGGCCTCTGGCTGCGGCACTGGGTGCCGGGCTGCCCATCCAGGAACCTAAAGGCCGGATGGTGGTGGATATCGGAAGCGGTACGACCAGTGCGGCGGTGCTGAGCATGGGACGGATCATCCAGGCGGCTTCTCTCAGGATGGGGGGAGAAGCTTTCAATGAAGGGCTGGTCCGTCATTTGCGGGATAGGCTGAACATCCAGATCGAAGGGAGCCTGGCGGAAGAAATCAAGCTGGAGATCGGAACGGTCAGCCGCCGGGGCCGCCGAGGCACCAAGATCATCCATGGAAGAGACAACATCACCGGGCTGCCCACATCCCTGCGTCTTTCCTCTCAGGATACGGTACGAGGACTGGGAGAACCCATCGGGCCCATCTTGGCCTGTATCCACAGCGTCTTGGAGAAGACACCGCCGGAACTGGCGGCGGATCTCTTGGAGACGGGAATCGTCCTTACCGGAGGCGGAGCCCTTCTGGAAGGAATGGATGAATGCATCGAAGCCGGGACCCATGTGCGGACCCGGGTGGCGGCCAATCCCCGGGAATGTGTGGCCCGGGGAGCTGGAATGGCCCTGGATGATTCTGCATTGTTGGAAATTTTGGAAGGAAAATAAAGGGGGTGTGCTGCCTGTGTGGAAATATCACGCAGGCAGCACACCCCCTTTTCAGGAAAGGAACGCGATAGAAAACAATGAATCATAGTTACAGACAATGGATGGCACGATTCGTTTTGGCAGGTCTGCTGCTGACGGCTTCGCTACCAGCAGCCCAGGCAGCCAAGGTCAGCACCCTCCGGGGTGGAGTCACACCCAGCCGGGCCCGGGTGGTCATGGACTTGGATACGCCCCTTTCCTATACCTCCCGAGTGACGGGAAACCAGCTGATCATCGACTTGAAAGCCAGAGCCGATCGGACAGAGATGGTCCGGTTGCGGGACCCCCGGATCCAGAAAGCGTACCTGGAACCTCAGGGAAAAAACAGCCGTCTGGTGGTTGTTTTCCGGAAAAATGTCCCGGTCTACAAGATCTTCCTATTGAAGAATCCCCAGCGGCTGGTAGTGGATTTTCCCTGTTCCGGAAGTACCTCCGGAGGGAAGAGCGGACCGGCAGCCGGACGGTCCCAGTGGCTGGGAAAGGGCCTTACCTATCGGGAAAGCACTGTGGATCTGGGGGCCGGCCGGGTCAAGACCTATCTGCTGACCCTGGCTCCCAACAGTGATTTCCGGCTGGATTTCATCCCCGGATACGGCAGGACCATCCAAAAAGGGACCCTGTCCATGATCCAGAAAAGGTCCGGTGCTGTTGCCCTGGTGAACGCCTCCTATTTTGACAGTGACATCTGGGTAGTGGGGAATCTGAAGATCCAAGACAAATGGCTGGGGATGGAGACCACACCCCGTACCGGCCTGGTGCTGCCAGCCGGAGGCGTTCCTTCCATCCAGCCCGGGCTTTCCTATCACGGGACGGTGACCCGGCCGGACGGGAGGAGCTATTCCATCGGCGGGGTGGATCGGATGCGGCTGGCCGATGAACTGATCCTGTACAATGACGGCTATGATGACACCACGGATACCAACGCTTACGGTACGGAAGTGCGGCTGGAAGACGGGGTGGTCCGGGAAATCCGGAAGGGCGCAGGAGGCATGCCCCTGACGGCAGGCAGTACAGTACTCTCCGGGAATGGAGCGGCTGCCGCTTTCCTGAATGGGCTGCGCAAAGGAGATAAAGTGAGCCTGACCCAGACCCTGGGCAATCCAGAAGCGGATCAGGCCGCTTCTGTGGGGTCCGCCGGTCCTCAGCTGGTGCGGGATGGGCAGGTCCAGGTCACTAGCAGTGCGGAAGAAATCGCCCCGGACATTGCCCAGGGACGGGCTCCCCGGACCGGTGTGGGCATCAAGAAAGACGGCACGGTGCTGATCTTGGTAGCCGACGGACGTTCCCGCAGCAGTGCCGGGATGACCTTGGCAGAAATGGCCCGGTATTTCGTCCAGCTGGGAGCCGACCGGGCCATGAATTTCGACGGCGGCGGTTCCAGCGAGATGGTGGTCAACGGAAAGATCATGAATGACCCCAGCGACGGCAGCGAACGCCCAATAAGGGTGGCGTTGGGGGTGTTCAGGAAGTAAGTGCCGCCAGAGGCAGCACTTACTTCACTCTTGAGTCGGGAGTCTGAAGTCTGGAACCGAATGATAAATTTGCAGGCAACAGCCCCTCTTGCATCTCCCCTCCCCTTCGGTATATAATAAACAAACGAAAGAAAAGAGGTGCTGATCATGTTACACAAAATCCTCAAAAATAGAAAAATATGGGCAGCAGCCTTGCTGATGGTTCTGCTGGCTTTGGGCGTTGCCCAGGCGGCTGGGGTCCAGCCCCAGAAAAGCAGCCTTTCCGGTCAGGTGGTTTCCACGGTATCCGTGGGGGCACAGGTGACGGAGGGGACTGTTTTGGTGACGGTCAAGACCTTGACGGGGACGGCTCCGGCCGCTCGTGCCAACTGCAGCGGGAAAGTGGTTTCCGTGGAAGTTTCTCCCGGCAGCCAAATCGCAGCAGACCAGGTAGTAGCCCAGATCCAGCCTTAAAGAGAGGCTGCCGGCCGTTCTGGTCTCCGGACTGGAGTTTTGGCCATTGATGACAGACCATGACAGAGGGTGTGAAAGACACTTTTCACACCCTCTTTTTTACAGGAGGAAATATGCATCTTTTAAAATGGAAGCGGATCCTGTTCCTGACCTTGGGCTGGCTGCTGGCTGCTGTTTCTCTGGCAGCAGCAGCCATTCCTACCATTGCCGTGGAAGAATTGAAACCGGGGATGAAGGGATATGGGAAAACAGTCATCCGGGGAGCGGATATCGAAACCTTTGATGTGGAAGTCCTGGGGGTCACCGGCACGGAAACCGGCGGGTACAACATCTTGATCAAGGCATCAGGTCCTCTCCTGAAAGAAAGCGGGGGCATCGCCCAGGGGATGAGCGGCAGCCCGGTTTACATCGACGGCCGGCTGGCTGGAGCCGTGGCCTATGGCCAGGCTTTTTCCGATCCCAACTACTGCTTCCTGACTCCCATCAATGAAATGCTCCGTCTGTTTGACGAAACTGACCCCCGGCCTTCCGTATTCCTGCCCAAGAGCACGCCGCTCATGGTCAGTGGCTTCACCGCTGACGGAGTGGCCCATCTGAACGAGGAACTCTCGCCGTTCGGGCTTACTTCTTATGCAGTGCCTGGAGGCACGGATGAACTGGACAGTGTCCAGCTGGAACCTGGCAGTTCCGTGGGCGTTTCTCTGGTCCGGGGAGATATGGTCATCGGTGCCATCGGCACCGTGACCTGGACCGACGATGAGGGACGGATCCTGGCCTTCGGGCACCCCTTCCTCCAGCACGGGGATTCCAACTATTTCATGACCAATGCCTGGATCTTTGCGTCCGTCCCCAACATCCAGAGTGCCTTCAAGGTGGGGACCCTGGGAAAGACACTAGGAAGGATCAGCCAGGACCGGCTCAGCGGCATTGCCGGCAAAGAAGGAGAAAATGCCCCCATCATTCCCATGTATGTTTCGGTGACGGACAAGGACCGGGGACTGCACAAAAGCAGCAATGTCCAGCTGATCACGGATGAGGACCTGGTGCCCACTTTGGTGGACGGCGTCACCTACAATACCGTAAGCATGGCCAAGGACCGGAAGGGCGGCGGGACGTCCCGGATCCGGTTCACCATTACGGCGGAAGGTGAAAAGGAAGGCCCCATCCGCCTGCGCCGGGAAAACATGTTTTACAGCGCCACGGATATCGGGAAACTGACGGATTCGGAGCTGAATGTGGCCACGGATATGCTCATGAACAACCGGTTCGACAAAGTGACCATCCAGGATATCAATGTGGATGTAGAAACCACTTCCGGCTGTGAAGTGGCAGAGATGCTGGGAGCGACGGCGCCGGCCACAGCTGTACAGGGAGGCATCCTGCCCATTACCCTGACTTTCAAACCCTACCGGTCGGAAGAAATCACCCGGACTGTCAATTTCAAAGTCCCGGACAAACAGCCGGCCGGCCCCATGAACCTGATTGTCCGCAGCGGCAATGCCACGGCATGGATCACCAAGGCCCTGTCCAGGAAGAACAGCCGGAACGGGGCCCAGGATGGAGGAGATGGGAACAGTGAGGACGAAACCGCCATGTTCCAGTCTTCCCAGCGGCAGTTCAGAGATTTCCTTACGGAATTCAACGATATGGATGCCAATAATGAAGTGATCGTGGATCTGATGCCCACCTATGGGGACGAACGGCCCAGCCGCCGGGCAGCTGCCCGTTCTGCAGCTGGGAGCGGGAATGCCATGGGCAGTGCCCTTACCGGCCTCCTGAAAGGCAGCAAGTACAAACAGAAATTCCCGCTGGATTTCATCATCACCGGGGAAAGCAATATTACCGTGGATGTGCAGAAGAGATAAAAAGGGGGTGTGAAAAAATCCACACCTCAGGCCGCGGGCCGCGGCTCACGTTTTGCGGCTCGTGACCAAAGGGGCTGTGAAGAAATGAATTTATCGTTTCTTCACAGCCCCTTTTTCTACAAATTTTCATCTGGATAGGGTATAATAATCTGTATACTGTTACCATTAGTTTGCTGTGAAGGAGCTGTTTCCATGGGATACCGAGAACTTTGCCGCTGGGTCGGCCGGAACCTGGTGGATCTTTGTGCCCGTACCGGCCGTGTGGTCAAGCTGTTCCTGGAAACCTGCGCGGTGGCCAGAGCGGCGGACCGGCAGGAAGTCCTGCGTCAGATGGCCAAACTGGGAGCGGATTCCCTCCCCATCGTCAGCATGACGATCCTGTGTACCGGGATGGTCATGTCCGTCCAGACTGCCAAAGAATTCGTCCGCTTCGGGGCAGCGGATTCCGTAGGCGGAATCGTAGCCATTGCTATGGGACGGGAACTGGCACCCATCCTGACCGGGGTGGTGGTGGCCGGCCGGATCGGGGCAGCCATTGCGGCGGAAATCGGCACCATGAAGGTGACGGAACAGATCGATGCCCTGCGGGTCATGGCTGTAAGCCCCATCCGCTATCTGGTGGCCCCTCGGCTCCTGGCCATTGTCCTCATGATGCCCATCCTGGTGATCTATGCCAATCTGGTGGGGGACGTAGGAGGCTGGTTTGTGGCGGAGAATTATGCTGGGATCAGTTCCCACATGTTCCTGGAAAGCGTCCGGGGCTTCATCGAGCCCTGGGATATCATCGGGGGACTGATCAAGGGGGCTTTTTTCGGAGCCATCATTGCCATCATCGGCTGCCACAAGGGACTCACTGCCAAACAGGGAGCGGAAGGGGTTGGCCTGGCCACTACCAAATCGGTGGTGCTTTCCATCATCCTGATCTTCATCGCCAATTATTTCCTGTCCGTGATCCTGTATGTCCATGGAGGCTGAAATGGAACGACCAGTCATTGAATTTCAGAAAGTGGATATGTCTTTCGGACCCAAAGTGGTCCTGGACCAGGTGAGCTTTTCCGTAGCCAGGGGAGAGACCTTGGCGGTCATCGGTCCTTCCGGCACCGGCAAAAGCACCGTACTGAAGATCCTCATCGGCCTGCTGAAGCCGCTGGGAGGCCATGTGCTGATCCAGGGCCAGCCGGTGGAAAATGATACGGAAGCCCAGTGGAACCAGCTGCGCCAGCATATGGGCATGGTGTTCCAGTATTCCGCTCTGTTCGATTTCCTGGATGTGGGAGAGAATGTGGCTTTTGGGCTGCGGCAGCATACCAGCATGTTGGAAGACGCCATCCAGAAACGGGTGAAGGAGCTGCTGGAAGCGGTAGGCCTCGCCGGCAATGAGCATGTGTATCCGGCCCAGCTTTCCGGGGGCATGCAGAAACGAGTGGGATTGGCCAGGGCCCTGGCGCTCCAGCCGGATATCATCCTGTATGACGAACCGACTGCAGGGCTGGATCCCATCATGTCCACCAACATCAGCCAGCTGATCCTGGACACCAAGAAAAAACTGGGCATTACCGGCGTACTGGTGACTCACGACATGGCTTCCGCTTTTCTCTGTGCGGACCGGATCCTGATGCTCAGCCATGGCCATATCGCTTTCTCCGGGACGGTGGAAGAAGCCAGACATACCCGGGAACCCCTGGTGCGGGCGTTCCTGCGCAGTGATATTTTGGAGGACAAGGAGTAAAATGATGAAAGCAGATGAAGTCAAAGTCGGTGCAGTCACCTTGGGCGGCATTGTCATCCTGGCCCTGATGCTGACCTTCCTGGGGGTGTTCAGCTTTGCCGGGCGCACCTATAAGCTGAATGTGATGTTCGACGATGTAAACGGCCTGAAGGTGGGCAATGAAGTCCGGTTTGCCGGGGTCCCAGTGGGGAAGGTGGATGACATCATCGTGGACGGATCCAAGGTGAAAGTGGTCATGAAAATGGATGAAAAACAGAAGATTCCCCGCAATTCCCAGTTTGCCATCGGCATGGACGGGGTCATGGGGACCAAATTCGTCACCATTGCGCCTCCCAAAATCGCTACGGGCCTGGTATTCAAAGCTGGAGAGACCATTACCGGCCAGCAGGCAGGGGGCATCGACAAACTGATGGATTCTTCCGGACGGGTCCTGGACAAGCTGGAAGTGGTGGTAGATGCCTTCAGCAATGTGTTCGGCGACAAGAAGGTCCAGAAATCCATGCGGGAAGGCTTTGTCCAGACCGGGGAAGTAGCCAAGAATATGAATGACTTCACCAAAGCCTTGGCCACCATGGCCCAGCAGAATCAGGGAGATATCCATACCATGGTGGGACAGATGAAGGAAATGTCCATCCACATGAACAGCATCATGGATAAGGCGGATGCCAATGGGGCGACAGGCCAGAATGTGGCTGCCATGGCGGCCAATATGGCGGATGCCAGCAAGAAAATCCAAAATACGGCGGAGGCCCTCCAGAATGTGGTCACCGACCCTCAGACCCAGCAGGACCTGAAAGAGACCATCCACCATGCCAAATCTACCACCGTAAAGGCGGATAAGATCCTGGGAGTGGTCACCGATGCGCAGGTCCAGGCGGATGTGCTCTACAACGACAAAAAAGGCAAATGGCGGACGGATATGGGGGCGAAACTGCCCCTGAAGGAAGACAGTTATGCCTATCTGGGCGTTTCTGACATCGGCGACCGGGACAAGGTGGATTTCCATTATAACAAAAAGCTGAACAAATACATCTGGGGCCGGGCCGGAGTCATGGAAGGAGAATTCGGTGTAGGGGCCGATTGGGTCCTGTCACCGAAATTCAAGCTGTTCACCGACTTCTACGACTTCGACGATGCCAAGCTGAAAGTGGGCGCGGAATGGGCTTTCAGCCCGAAATTGTCTTTGATCGGAGAGAGCATGGATGTGCTGGATCACGGGTCCGATACGGCTTATCTGGGTATCCGAGCCAGATTTTGATAAAAGTTTAAGAAGTGTTTGGTTGACTTTACTTTTTCAACTGATTATAATAATAAAAGCTGACTAGGTAGTCAGAAAGTACAGGAGGGTCCGATAGTGAAGCATTTCCATACGAAAAGCATGATTCTGAGCGCTGTCATCTTAAGCGCCCTTTCTATCCATACAGTGGGAGCGGCCACCCCGGAAACCGTGAACCTGGATCTGGGCAAAGCCGTACGCATGGCCCTGGACAACAATTCCAGCGTGAAGATCTCCGCGGCGGAACTGGATGCGGCCAAGGCGGAACTGGATCAGGCCAAGGGAGCCCGGTGGGGGTCCATCGACTTCAACCATTACAGTGGCCGGTCGGAAAACTACAAAGCCACCCAGACAGTCCCTGTTTATGGAGGAGGGAACCAGGTCATCGGGTACCACAGGACAGCCAACAGCCATACCAATACGGTGAGCATCTCTGTGCCCATCTACACCGGCGGCCGTCTGGAAGGCGCCATCGACCAGGCCAAAAAGAATCTGGATTACTACCAGTATGGCATGAGCAGTTCCTACCAGACCACCCGGTACAATGCGGAAAAGGGCTACTATGATGTGCTCCAGGCCGCCAATACCGTGAACCTGGACAAGGAAACCGTGGACCGGCTGGATGAACATCTAAAGAATACCCAGGCTCAATTTGCCGTGGGTGTAGTGGCCAAAGCCGACGTGCTCCGTTCCCAGGTGGAACTGGTCAACGCCCAGCAGACCCTGACCCAGGCGGAAAACAGCTATGAAGTGGCGGTTTCCTCCCTGAACAACGTGATCGGGCTGCCCACTGCTACCCGGCTGAACCTGAGCCAGGGACTGGAATACAAGCCCAACGATTATACCCTGGACAACTGTGTGACCTACGCCATGGCCAACCGGCCGGAAATCCACCAGGCAGAAGCGTCCGTAGGCATGGCCAAGGCCGCTCAGAAGATTGCCAACGCCGGCAGCCTGCCTCAACTGAGTCTGGGAGCTTCCAACGAATGGAGCAATGATACTTTCCCAGGCCAGGACCGTGACAATTGGGCCCTGGGCGTGACCCTGACCCAGAACATCTGGGATTACGGGGTCAATGCGGCCAAGGTCCGGGAAGCTAAGGCCAATGTGGTAAAAGCCCAGGAAAGCTATCGGCAGATCAGCGATCAGGTGCGTCTGGCTGTACGGACCAGCTACCTGAGCATGCGGGAAGCTGAAAAGCGGATCAAGACTACGGAAGTGGCTGTGGCTCAGGCAGAAGAAGATTACCGCATCGCCCAGCTCCGGTACCGGGCCGGTGTGGGGACCAACACCGATGTGATGGATGCCTCCGTGGCCCTCACTACTGCCAAGAACAACTACATCCAGGCTTTGTACGACTACAATACTTCCACCGCTCTGCTGGAACAGAGCATGGGTGTTCCTGTGGAAAACGAATAAGGCCGACTGTGATCAAAGGGGCTGTTGCGCAAGCAACAGCCCCTTTCCTTTTTCCCCCTATACCTGGTATACTTATATTATGCATGAATAATTAATCAATTCACATTTCCCTTGTAAGCGGCTGGGAGGCAGCCCGCGCTTTATATCCGCCCTTTTTAAGGACGGAGGACCATGCGCAGCATGGTGGTGGATGCCACGACGAACGACCCACGACGCACGATGAACGATATGGAGGCCCTCATGGGTACCAATAGAAAAAAACGGCTGGCAGTCCTGGCTGGGGTCCTGGTCCTGCTCTATCTGATCCTGTGGAAGGTGATCCTTCCTGCAGGGCTGGAACGGGCCATTCCCCTGGTGGAAGATACGGCCGGAGAATATCTCAATGGACAGCTGCAGATGGAAACCATGGAAGTGGGTCCGGATCTGACTTTTACTGCCCGGAATCTGCGGCTGGCAGATCAGGGAGGGAAGCTGGTGGCGGAAGTACCGGCTCTTTCCCTGCATCTGGATCCCCTGAAGCTCCTTACCGGCAGCGGCACCCTGGGTATGGTTTCCCGGATCACTCTGGAGGGACCTCGGCTGTTTTTGGTCCAGGATGAACGGCAGGAATGGAATATAGCCCATCTGCTGAAAGAAAGCCAGAGTTCCAGTACGGAATTCAAGGGAATGATCGTCCTGAAAAACGGAACGGTGGACCTGCAGCTGCCTTATGGGAACTGGCAGGCCGGTGTGGATGGGACCATCGATCCTTCCCGCAACCCAGTTTTCGGATTGGATCTGGAGGTTTCCCGAAAGGGGCAGACCATCCGGGTTTCCGGGAACCTAGATACCAGCCGGCAGGGAACGCTGACGGCCCGGACGGATTTCCTGTCTCTCCAGGACTTCAGCCCACTGGTGGAACATTTCCTTCCGGTGACAGGAATCCGGGGCGCGGTGGGCGATACTTCCATTACCTGGACCAACAATGCGGATGGCAGCCGGCTCTCTGGCAATGTCCAGCTGCATCAGATAGGGGCAGTCTATGCCTGGCAGGGGAAGGAAATTGCCCTGACGGCAGAAGGAGGACTTTCCTTTGCGCAGCTCCACCTGCAGGCCCGAGATCTGGACGTGACGGTAAACGGACAAAGGGCCCGGCTGTCCGGAGGAGTGGACTTGACGGATCTCCAAAATCCCCGGGCAGACCGGCTCCAGGTGGAACTGGATGGCTTCGACCTGGGAGCTCTGCCCTTGGATCTTCCCGTTTCCGGCAGTCTCAGCGGAAGCATGGCTGTGGATGGAACGAAAGAAAATTTGACAGGGAATGGCACCTTCACCAGTCCGTCCCTGACTTTCCAGGATTATGAGGCGGAGCAGGTGACCCTGCCCTTTTCCTTCCGGAGCCATCGGGTGGAGACGGATGGCGCCAAAGCCAGCCTGGGAGGAGGATCCGTGCTGGCGAAGGCTTCTTATGATTGGGAATCCCGTGAGGGGCAGGCTGCCCTTACCTTGGAGCAGGTGGATGGGGGGATGTTTGCGCCCCGTCTGGGCAGCCTGATCTTGGACGGGACCCTGTATGCCGCCGGGCAGTATGGAGACGGAAAACTTACGATGGAAACCGTTTCCAGTGATCTGTCCCTTTCCTGGGGGAACCTGAAGCTCCAGGAAATCGCCTTGGATGGTACCCTGGACGGCAGCAGCCTGACCCTCAGCCGGCTTTCCGCCTATACAGAAGAAGGGGGCGCCCTGGCCGGCAGCGGCAGCCTGCAGGACGGCCGGCTCCAAGGGGACCTGTATGTCACCGGGCTGCCGGTGGATCCTCTCTTGAGAGTGCTGGGCCAGGAGGGCAGGGGAAACCTGTCCGGGCACCTCACCTTGGGCGGCAGCCTAGAACGTCCCCAGGCTTTTGGGGCCTTCTCCTTCCAGGATGGAGAACTGCTGGGCCAGACTATCCAGGAGGCCCATGGGGCCGTGGAATGGAAGGACCAGAAGGCCGGGTTCCACAATGTGGAAGTCATCCTGGACCAGGGATCCCATATCTTGGACGGCACCGTGGACCTTTCCGGCAGTGAACCGCTGTTGGAGCTGAAGCTGGAGACCAGGGGCATACGGTTGGAACCGTTCAGCCAGGCGTTCCAGTCTCCCTGGCCGGTGACCGGGAACCTGACCAACACCATTACGGTGAAAGGGCCTCTGTCCAATCCTTCCTTTACCGGCCATGTCCATGCCTGGGATGGCTCTGTGAACAAATTCCTGGTGGACGAAGTGGACGGAGATTACACCTATGATGGGAAAATCCTGCAGCTGAAAAACTTCCGTGCCCAGGCCCTGACTTGCAGCGCCCAGTTCAGCGGTACGGTCAGCCGGGACGGTTTCCTGGATATCGGCATCGATGCCAAAAACATCAATCTGCTGCGGCTGCCTTGGCTCAAGGACAGTGTTGACCTAGCCGGCAATGTGAACTTCAGCGGCAGCATCACCGGCCATACCAGTCGACCTCAGTTCCAGGGGGTACTGTCTTCGGATTTCGTCCTGATCAACGGGGTGGAGTTCACCGGCCTGGCCCTGTCTTTCCAGAGCCAGGCGGGCCATGTGAATACTTTCCAGGGGACTTTCCAGCAAAAGACCGGAGGGGACTATGCTCTGAAGGCTCGTTTCGATTTCGATCGGAAACTGTTCCAGTGGACCGTGGACGTGACCCGGGGCAACGTACGCTCCCTGCTCCAGATGGGCGGCATCAAGGCGGATGTGGACGGTTATCTGTCCGGACGCATCGAAGCCAATCCAGACGGCCCCCGTACGGGCATGACCATCATCGGCAAGGTGGAAGACGGGAAAGTGGCTGGGGTGCCCTTTGCTTCTGCAGATTTCGACATCTATACCCATCTGGGCCAGTGGAAGATCCGAAAGCTCCAAGCCCAGGAAAGTGGCGGCGGGCTCATTGCCGCCCAAGGGAATTTCAATCTGAAGGAACGGACCATCGACTTGGAACTGGCCACCAGTGAAGCCAATGCCAAACTTCTCACCGTGGGGATGGACAATCCTCCGGAAGTCAGCGGAAAACTGAATATCGTGGCCCAGCTGAAGGGGAATCTGGATGATCCCAACGGGAACTTCTCCCTGGAAATGAAAGAAGGCAGCATCAGCGGGATGGCTTTTGACAGCCTGTACGGCATGGTGACCCTGCGGAATGACATGTTCCATCTGGATCAGTTCCTGATCCAGCGGGATGTATACAAAGTCAGTGCTTATGGCACCTTCCCCATGGATCTCCTGCGCCCCGTGGCCAAACGGAAAAATCCGGAATCCCGGATGAACCTGGAAGTCCGGCTGGACAACGGGAACCTGGCCATCCTCCCCACCCTGACCAAATGGGTCCAGTGGGCGGACGGGCCCACCAGCGGCCGGGTGGATATCACCGGGACCTTGGAAGATTACAATCTGGACGGATCCATCGATCTGGACGGGGGTACGGTGAAATTCCGGGGGTTGGACAACACCTTTGACAATGTAAAGTTCCATGCTGGTTTCAACGGCAAGACCATCACCTTGAAGGAATTTTCTGCTGTTACCGGGAAGAACGGCAGCATCACCGCTTCCGGCTCCTATCTGCTCAATGATGTATCCGGGAAGCCTTACCATCTGGATCTGGCCATCAAGGATGTAGAACTGGTCTCTTCCAGCGTCAAAGGAAAACTCAACGGAACTTTTGGGCTGGAACACCGGGACAGCAAACCCTTCCTCACCGGGAACCTGAAACTGGACAAGGGGTATCTGGGGATCTCGGCTATCCCGGAATTCGGGCAAGGGGGATCCGATATCGGCCTGGATGTGGATGTGGACCTGGGCAATAACCTGCATCTGTACAATGCGGCCTTCATGGATCTCTGGCTGAAAGGCCAGTTCCATATCCTGGGCAGCACAGCCGTCCCCCAGATCAACGGCAGCATCCGGGTGAACCGGGGCAGTCGGCTGAAGTATCTGGGTACGCCTTTCAACATCGGGTTCGGGGAAATCTACTGGCCCCGTCCAGGGACTTTTGTACCCAATGTGAACATGTCGGCCTTTACCCGTCTGGGACAGTACAATATCATGGCCAAGGCCAGCGGCCCTCTCAGCCTGGATGATATCGTGATCAAACTTTCCAGTGATCCGCCCCAGGACGAGAATACCTTGAAGCGGTTCCTGACCCTGAAGACCGACGATGCCAGCCTGGGGGACGAGGCTTGGCGGGGCCTGGTGGATGCCGGGCTCCAGATGACCTTCCTGGCGGATGTGGAAGATGCCATCAAAGATGCCCTGGGTTTGGACGAACTGCGGATCTACAGCGGTACGGTCCAGAACACCATTGCCTTCTCGGCGGATCCGGACCGGGCCAATGAAGTGACGGGACAGGACCGGCGCCAGTACAATGTGCTGCTCAGCCGGTATTTCGGCCGGAAACTGCTGATCGGCTACACCACCAGTTTCGACGGAGAAAAGAGCAATCTGTATGCCGGGTATCGGATCGCACCCAGGGTCCACATCGGGATTTCCACCGACCAGGACAACAACCATTGGTATGGGGTGCAGTATCGGACGAGGTTTTAAAAAGGGAACTTTGCCAGAAGTCAGACACGGCCCCAGAGGGGCCTTGAGACATCAGACGTCAGATTTGTTCGGATTAAATGCATCGATCTGCTTATGGCGGGCAAACTGATGTCTGAAAGGCCTGTTAGGTCCGGTCTGACTTCTTGACCAGCGGGCCAGCCGTTCAAAAGCAGATGCGCAGCATATGGTATCCGACGGCTGCTGACAAAAAAGCAGGACCCGACCAGGGTCTTGCTTTTTTCACACTCCAGGACTGGAAATCTTGGCCCATAGAAGGTATAATAAACGGGATATGATATAATTAATCGTTAGCAAATCAGACAGCCGATGATAAACAACCTGTATAGGGGGTACTCTATGAAAAAACATGTAAACTGGCGGCAGCTGTCCGTCGCCGTCCTGGCTTCCCTGGCCATGACCACTCCGGTCTACGCCGCAGAAGTCACCCACAGCCAGGAAGTGGAACTGGGAAATCATAAGACTGTTCCCAAGGAAGGACAGGGCATCGGTACCATCGAAGTGGTGCCGGAAAGCCAGGCCGTCACGCAGCCGGCAGGCACTGAAGCCTCTGCTGGCGCAGCTGCAGCTGAAGAAGAACAGCCCAAATACCGGGAAGTCCGGCGCAACGGTGTTACTTATATCGAAAAAGTAGGCAAGAAGAAACTGGAACAGGAAAGGGAGAAGGCCCAGGCTGATGAAGAACAGCTGGAAGCCCGGATGACCCAGCAGAAGGAAATCCAGGAAGCCCAGAGCAAGCAGCTTCCGGGCCGGAGCATCCTCCAGCAGTCCGTCCTGTCTGATTATGATATCAGCAGTCAGGAAGACCAGTATGCCAAGATTGCCAAAGACTCTGCGCCTTTCATCGGCAAAACCGTCACCAAGGTCACCCTGGAAGGGGCGGCTCATGAAGATACCGGAAAGCTGGCTGACGTGCTGAAGATGCCTGCTGGGACCAAATTCACCAAGGAAGGCCTCCAGGACGATATCCGGGCTCTCTACGAAACTGGCTGGTTCTATGACATCAAACCGGTGTTCCGCCAGGTGCCCGAAGGGGTCCAGATCACCTATCAGCTGGAGGAAAATCCCGTGCTGACGGATCTGGATATCGAAGGCAATACGGTGATTTCCACCGGGGACATCAAAAAAGAACTGGATCTGCCTCTGGGCAAGGTCCTGAATTCCCGGGATGTGAACATTGGCGCCCGGAAGGTGGAAAGCCTGTACAATCAGCAGGGCTACATCCTGGCCAAAGTGGCCGACGTACGGATGCAGCCGGATGGCCGGCTCATCGTCCAGGTGGCAGAAGGGGTCATTGAAGATTTCCGGGTCAAGGGCAACACCAAGACCAAGGATTATGTGGTCATCCGGGAAATGCGCATGAAGAAAGGGGAACCTTTCAATGCCAAGAAAGCCCGCCGGGCCATGCAGAAGATCTACAACCTGGGCTTCTTTGAAGATGTCAATATCCGTCTGAACCCGGGGCAGATGCCCAATACCGTTTCTGTGGAAGTTTCCGTGGTGGAAACCAGCACAGGCACCTTCGGGATCGGGGCCGGCTACAGTGATGCGGACGGCTTCCTGGGCATGGTCAGCATCGGGGACAAGAACTTCATGGGTACCGGGGACAGCGTCAGCGCCCGTTGGGAATTCGGCGGCGACTCCGAAACCAAGGCCAACTTCGAAGTCTCCTATGTGAAGCCCTGGATCGACGACAAGGAAACTACTGCCGGCTTCACCTTCTACAATATGACCAACGAGTACGTGGATTACAACCGGGACGGGGATGAAATCGCCCGGTACTACAAGAAACGTACAGGAGAAGAACTGTTCTTCAGCCGAGTCACGGACAATGAATTCATCACCAACAGCATTACCCTGAAGAACCGGGATGACAAGTACAAGAAACCGGTCAGCGGGTACGGCACCCAGTGGTTCGAAGCCGGAGAGAACGGCTATGATAACATCCACGAATATCCGGATGATTACAACTGGGATAAGAACGAACGGATGAAGAAGAACTTCGGGACCACCCGGAGCATCACCTTTGCCCGTACCCTGGATACCCGGGACAACATTTACGATCCTCGGGAAGGGAAACGGACTGCTTATTCCGTGGAAGTGGCCTCCTTTGGCGGAGACTTCAACTTCCAGAAATACATGGCAGACTACCGGTATTACTACCGGATGGGCAAGGACAATGTATGGGCCCTGAACCTGGGGGCCGGTTATGCCAACGGGGATATGCCTCTGTCCCAGCGCTTCAGCGTGGGCGGCAGCGATGTGCTCCGTGGGTATAAGGATGACCAGTTCAAAGGCAATAGCATGGTGAAGGGATCCTTGGAATTCCGGTATCCCATCATCAAGAAAGTACAGGGCGTCTTCTTTACGGATGCCGGCTATGCCTGGAGCAAGGAGTATGGAGAATCCAACTTCGATCTGGGCAAGATCAAGAACTCCGTGGGTATCGGTCTCCGGATCAATTCTCCGCTGGGTCCCATCAAGCTGGACTATGGCTACCGGCTGGAGAGCAGCGACCGGGGCGGCCGCTTCCACTTCAGCTTTGGCGGTCAGTTCTGATAAACAAATTGCATAACAAGGAAGCAGGGATAGTAAAATGATGGAATTGGCCAACAAGAAAAATGTCAAGGTCATTTCTCTGGCCATTGCGGCCATTATGGTAGTCGGCGTATTCGTCCTGGCCGTCCAGGGCAAGAACCTGGGAACCGGAGACGCCACCATGAATTCCGCCATCGGCAAGGTGAACTACAACCAGGTAATGGCTGCCGCACCCGGTCTGGCAGATGCCCAGACCCAGCTCCAGCAGGCAGCCGAAGACAGCCGCAAGGAATTCGAAGAGAAAAGTAAGGATATGAGCGACGCGGATAAGCAGAAACTGGCTGCGGAATACCAGAAGAAACTGGAAGACAAGCAGAAGGAACTGATTGAGCCCGTGAAGAAAGAAGTGGATGATGCCATCGTGGCCGTGGGCAAGACCAAGGGCCTGACGGTGGTGGTCAACCAGGGTGCTGTGGTCTACGGCGGCCTGGATGTGACCGCGGATGTGACCGCACAGCTGAAAAAAGCCAAGAAATGATCCGGCAGGAGACAGGAGGGATGGCTCATGGGCAGATGGCTCAGTCTTCTGCTGACAGGTCTCCTTCTCCTGACGGGCTGCGGATTTTCCCGGGGGAAGCTTCCCTTTCAGCAGGAAAGACCCCGGTTTGCGGTAGTGGATTGGGACAGGCTGGTGGAGCAGCATCCCAAATATAAGGAATGGAAGCGCCAGAAGGAACAGCTGGAAACCGCCCGCTGGCTGCGGGACCGGCAAAGGGAAAACGGCCAGCAGCAGCTGGATTTCCTGAAAAAGATGAAACAGGTCCGGGAAGCCGGCAAGGGACAGTTCCAATCGGCCCAGTGGTCCGCCAAGGTAGCGGAGAAACGGGCCCAAGAACAGGACCGGCTCCGGAAGAAGCGGGAAGCCCTTGAAGGAGAAGCGGAAGAACGGGTGAAGGCAGACCGGGATGCGGTGGAAGAAAAATACCGGATCCCTCTGTTCAACCTGCGGCTGAAGCTGGGCAGCGTGAAAATGACAGATGCCGCCCAGAAAGCCCTGCTCCAGGAACAGCAGGAACTGCTGGACAAACGCCAGAAAGATCGGGCGGAAGTGGAAGCAGAGAAAGAACAGTGGCTCCAGCAGCAGCTGGCTGCCGATCTAGCGGCTTCTCAAGCACGGCTCCAGGCTTTTTCTAAAGAACTGGCCGGTCAGGTGGTCCAAGAGGAAACCGGTATTCCCCTGCCGGGGAAGGGTCCCCGGAACCAGGAGGGCCAGGCAGAATTGGATAAGCTGATCCAGTCCATGGACCAGCAGATCCAGAAACAGGAAGACAAAGAAAAGCAGCTGCGGGAGGAAATCGACAGCGATATCCTCAGCGCCATCAAAAAAGTCAATCTGAGCCGGAAATACACGCTGGTGTTCCGGAATCCAAGAGCCAACATCAGTGCCGACGATATTACGGATGAAGTGGATACGGTCGTCCAGCAAATTGTATATTAAGAGGGATGGAAAACATGAAAAAAGCAATGATTCTCTGTGTTGTAGCAGCAGCGATGCTGTCCTTTGGCTGCGGGCGGAATGCCCAGTTCGGTGTGGTGGACATGAATAAGGTCCAGACAGAAAGTCAAGTGTTCAAGGATGCCACCAAGGACCTCCAGACCAAAGGCAAGGCTATGGAAGAGGAACTGAACCAGGAAACCGCAGGCAAGAGCCAGGAAGAGGCCCAGAAGATCCTTACGGAAAAGAGCCAGAAAATGCACAGCCTCCAGGCAGAAGCACAGGCTAAGGTCAAGGGCAGCTTCGATGCTGCGGCAGCTTCTGTAGCCAAAGAGAAGAACCTGAGTGCCATTCTGGTCAAAGAAGCGGTCCCCCAGGGTGGCGTCGATGTTACCGACGATATCATCAAAGCAATGAAATAAGATTCGATAAGGGCGGACCGGGGTTCGCCCTTTTTCCCGTACCATCATGAAATGGAAAGGATGCTGGAAATGGAAAAAACATTACAGGAACTGGCAACATTGTTACAGGGAGAGATCCTTCAAGGAGATCCCCAGATGATCCTTAAAGGTGTCAACGGATTGGAAGAAGCCCAGGCAGACCAGATTTCCTTTGCGGTGCCTCCCTATCTGGAATTTGCCGGACAGTCCCATGCAGGAGCCATCATGATTCCCCGGGGCGCGGCTCTGAAAGGGAATCAGGCGGTACTGGCCGTGGAGAATCCCCGGGCGGCTTTTGCTGTCCTGCTTCAGCTCTTCCGTCCGCCGGAGGCGGTAAAGAAGGGCATCAGCCAGTATGCCTTCATCCATCCTTCTGCCAAAGTAGGGAAAAATGTGGCCATCCTGCCTTTTGCCTATGTGGCGGAAGATGCGGAAATCGGCGACAACACGGTGATCTACCCCCATGTGTATGTGGGACGCCATGTGAAGATCGGCTGTGACTGCACCCTTTATTCCAATGTGACGGTACGGGAAGACTGCATCCTGGGCGACCGGGTGATCCTCCAGGCCGGCTGTGTCATCGGCGGGGACGGTTTCGGCTACATCACCGCCAACGGCAAACACACCAAAGTGCTCCAAACCGGGAACGTGGTCCTGGGCGATGATGTGGAAATCGGCTGCAACAGCTGCATCGACCGGGCTACCGTGGACAGCACGGTGATCGGCAAAGGCACCAAGATCGACAACCTGGTCCATGTGGGACACAATGACATCATCGGAGAGAACTGCATCCTGGTGGCCCATGTGGGGATTTCCGGCAGTGTCACCATCGGGAACAACTGTACCTTCGGCGGCCAGGCTGCTACTGCCGGCCATCTGAAAATCGGTAGCAACTGCACTTTTGCCGGCCGTACCGGCATCATCAGCGATGTGCCCGACAATGTGGTCTGGGCTGGTTTCCCGGCGCAGCCCCATGTGGATTGGCTGCGGCAGACGGCCAACGAACGGAAGCTGGGAGGAATGCTGAAACGGCTCCGCCAGCTGGAAAAGACCGTAGAAGAACTGGAAAAAGGAAAGAAGGAACAACCATGAAGAAACAACTGACCGCCGTCCTGCTGTGTGCCCTGGCGGCCCTGCCTTTTACGGCTGCAGAAGCCAAGAACACTCCCAGCGGCACCAGCGGCATCATCAACGCCCCTTCCGGCTATGTGCGGATGCCCGGCCATGTGTCCGCCGGATTGGATTGGACCAAAGAAGGCCGGAATGTGCGGGGCAACATCGCGCTGCCCCTGGGCATCGAAATCGCCGGCAGCCATGTGGATACCAAACATGACGGTTCCTATGGCACCGTCAGCGCCAAGCTGCAGGTCCTCCGGGAAACCCCTGTGACCCCGGCCATCGCCATCGGTGTGGAAGATATCGGTGACCGGAATGACCGCCGGGGCTATGTGGCCGTGAGCAAGGCCCTGGCCGCCGGCTGGAAGCTCCATGCCGGGGTGGGTACCGGAGACCAGTACAAACACGGTTTCTATGCCGTGGAAAAAGAAACGAAACTCCTGGGGCTTTCCATGAACCTGATGGGAGAATATGACGGCAGCCATTTCAACTACGGCGCCGGCATCCCGGTGGGAAAATTCATCCAGGCCCAGGTGGGCGTGAGAGACCATCACCTGTACGGGGGCATGGATCTGACTTTTTAAGGAGGAAACAAAATGGCTGCGTACAAGCTCATGCAGTTCGTCAGCTGGCTGGTCTGCCATCAGCCGGACTGCCTGAACCATGCCTTGGCCTGGGTGCTGGGGCATTTGGGCTGGCGGGTGGTCCCTGCCTGGCGCCGGTATATGGCCAAAGAAAATATCAAGGACTGCCTGGGGGTGGATGAGGCCCGGGCAGAGGAAATCGCCAGGGAAAGTGTCTACCGGTTCGGCCGGATGCTCATCGAAGTGCTGAAATATCCCCTGATCACCCGAGACAATTTCCGCCGGCTGGTCCGTTTCGAAGGACTGGAAAACCTGGAAAAGGCCTACGCCGAAGACAAGGGCGTGATCATGTGCACGGCCCATTACGGAAACTGGGAGATGCTGGGGGCCTCCATGGCCCTTTTGGGCTATCCCATCCTTTCCATTACCCGGAAACAGAACAATGGGGCCATGGACCGGTTCATCAATGACTACCGGCGGATGGTGGGACAGCATGTGACCTACAACCACGGAGAAAACAGCATGCTGGCCATTGGCCGGTACCTGAAGAAAAAGCATCTGGTGGGGATCCTTTACGACCAGGATTCCGCCCACACCGGAGAACATCTGCTGTTTTTCGGGAAGCCTTCCCGGGTCCCTCAGGGAGCAGCCCATCTGTCCCGGATGTTCGGGTCTCCCATCGTGCCTCTTTTCATGCACAACAATCCGGACGGGACGCTGACCGCCCGGATCTATCCGGCTCTCCATACGGAGAAAACGGCTAACCGTTCCGAGGATGTACGTGTTATAATGGAAGCACTGGTGGCCATCGCAGAACGGGAAATCCGGCTTGACCCCGCCATGTGGTTCTGGGTCCATGATCGCTGGAAAGATGGCCGCAAACGGTACGAAAAGTATAAGAAAGGCGTGTGATCCATGACAATCGAAAAACAACACACCCTGAAACAGGCTGCTTCCTGTGACGGCATCGGCCTCCATTCCGGAAAACTGGTGGAAATGACCCTGCGTCCGGCACCGGTGGATACGGGCATTGTCTTTGTGCGTACAGATTTGGAAGGCCATCCCCAGGTCCATGCAGTGGCGTCCAACATTACGGCCACCACCCGGGCCACTACCCTGACGGAAAACGGGGCCAGCGTCACTACCATCGAACATCTGATGGCCGCCCTGGCCATCCTGAAGATCGACAACTGCTATGTGGAAATGTCTGCTGCTGAGCCGCCCGTAGGCGATGGCTCGGCCCAAGCTTTCATCGATGAGATCCAGAAAGCCGGGATCCAGGAACAGGACGGAGAACGGCAGGTCTACCATGTGGACCGGGCCTTTTCCCATTATGACGGAGACCGTTCCATCGTGGTCCTGCCCTATGAGGGATTCCGGATCACCTTTACCTCCATCAATCCCCATCCCCTCTTGGGGACCCAGGTGTTGGATGTAGAGGACAAAGGAGACTGCTTCCTGAAGGAAGTGGCAGCCGCCCGGACGGTGGCTTTTGAAGAGGAAATCGCCCAGCTGCGGAAAATGGGACTGGGACTGGGAGGCAACCTGGACAATGTGGTGGTCTTCGGCAAGGATAAGGTCCTGTCCAAACTCCGGTTCCCCGATGAGCTGATCCGTCACAAGATCCTGGACGTGATCGGGGATATGTACCTGCTGGGTCCCATCCATGCACACATCATCTGTATGAAGAGCGGCCATGCCTTCAACGATAACGTGTCCCGCCAGATCGATGAATACCGGAAGCTCCATGAATACCATCCCAGACATCAGGCTTCCGTACAACATAAAAGCGAGATAAGGAGTAAGGCTATGATTACTTTAGACATTCAGGAAATCCAAAAAATTCTGCCCCATCGGTATCCCATGCTGCTGGTGGACCGGATCATTGAACTGGAACCCATGAAACGGGCTGTGGGCATCAAGAACATTACCATCAATGAGCCTCAGTTCATCGGGCATTTCCCCGGCAACCCCATCATGCCGGGAGTGCTGCTGATCGAAGCCATGGCCCAAGTGGGCGGTGTCACCCTGCTGTATCCGGAAGAGAACCGGGGCAAGATCGCCGTCTTCGGGAAAATCGACAAAGTGCGCTTCCGCCGTCCCATCAAACCGGGAGACCAGCTGGTGACTACGGCGATCATTACAAAAATCAAAGGCAATATGGGTGTGGCCCACTGTGAAGGCACAGTGGACGGAGAACCGGCCTGTGAAGGAGATTTCTTCTTTGCACTGGCAGAAAATAAACAATAAAGGTGGAGTGGGACAATGACAGCAGATTCTAGTATGATACATGAGACAGCCATCATTGCACCGGGTGCGGAAATCGGCCCCAACGTGAAAATTGGCCCGTACTCTGTCATCGGTGAACATGTCAAGATCGGTGAAGGTACCGTGATCCATCCTCACGTCGTGATCACCGGGCGGACCACCATCGGGAAGAACTGCGAATTCTTCCAGGGAGCCAGCATCGGCGAAGTCCCTCAGGACCTGAAATACAAAGGCGAAGATACGGCGACCATCATCGGAGACCATGTGACCATCCGGGAATGCGCTACCGTCCATCGTGCGGTGGGAGAAGGCAATGAGACCCGGATCGGCAACAATGTGCTGATGATGGCCTATACCCACGTGGCCCATAACTGCATCGTGGGAAACAACGTGATCATGAGCAACGTGGCCACCCTGGCCGGCCATGTGATCGTGGAAGACCGGGCCGTCATCGGCGGACTTACGGCAGTGCATCAGTTCACCAAGATCGGACGGAACTGCATGTGCGGCGGCATGAGCCGGATTTCCCAAGATGTGCCGCCCTTTGTCATTGTGGCCGGCAACCCGGCTTATGTGGCAGGGCTCAACAGCGTAGGCATTTCCCGGGCAGGGATCCCCATGGAAGTCCGCCGAGAACTGAAGAAAGCCTACAAGATCCTGTACAAGAGAGGGCTGTCCCTGTCGGATGCCATCGCGACTATGGAACAGGAACTGGACAGCTACGAAGAAGTGGAACATTTCATGCGCTTCCTGCGCACGGTGGAAAGAGGCATCTGCCGGGCTTCTGCCCATGGCATCCGGGAGTAAGCCTATGGGGAAGACCTTGGGGGTGCTTGCCGGAGTGGGTCATCTGCCAGTGGATGTGATCCGGGGAGCCAAAAAAGCCGGCTACCGGACGGTGGCCATTGCCCTGGTCCCCGGCACCCATGAAGATCTGGCGAAGGAAGCAGATGTATTCCATGCCATCAATATCGGGAAAGTGGGGAAGATCTTCAAGACCCTGAAGCAGGAAGGGGTGGATGAAGTCACCATGATTGGAAAGGTGACCAAGGAGATCCTCTATTCCGGAGGCATCCTGGTCCCGGACTGGCAGGCCATCAAGATCCTCATGTCCCTGCCGGACCGCCATGATGATACCATCATGAACGCCCTGGTGGCCAAGCTGGAAGACATGGGGATCCATGTGATGGACCAGACCCTGTTCCTGACGGATCTGATGCCCCAGGAAGGGGTGCTGAGCAAGCGGCAGCCCACACCGGAAGAATGGGAAGACATGAAATATGGCTTTGCCATGGCCAAAAAGATCGGGGGCCTGGACATCGGCCAGACCGTGGTGGTGAAGAACAAGGCCATCATGGCCGTGGAAGCCATCGAAGGCACCGACGCCTGCATCCTCCGGGGCGGGAAGCTGGGGAAGGGAGCCATTGTGGCCAAGACCGCCAAGCCCGCCCAGGACAACCGGTTCGATATGCCCGGCGTGGGGGTCAGGACCATGGAATCCATGATCGAATCCGGCTGTGCCGGCATCGTCATGGAAGCCGGACGGACCCTCCTGGTGGAACGGGAGAAGGCCCTGGACCTGGCCGACCGTCACAAGCTGGTGGTCGTGGCCATGAAGGATCCGGAAGCGTGAATAAGTCCATAGGGGCTGTTGACCGTTGACAGCGCAGGGGGTGTGAATTTTTTCACACCCCCTTTTTTGTTATGTGATATAATAAACTGTACAAGGAAAAACCTAGGCAGATACTGATTCTACCTAGGTTTTTTCCTTCAACGGCAGACAAACGGCAGAAATTTAGGAAAAAGAATATAAATCGTTGACACTTTCAGCGGCTTTATCACGGATATCTTGGGTGTAATTCACATAGGTTTTGGATACGATTGCAACTGTGTCGCCGAGAACCGATGCTACTAGATTTATATCACCGGTTTTAGAAAGTAATAGAGTTGCAAAGGTATGACGAAACGAATGAATGGATCTCCCATAGTTCTTTCTGAGCCATAAATTCAGATTTACAGTGAGCGCATGCAACCCTTTAGGTGGGAAGAGAAGCCCAGTTAATTGCAATGGGGTTGATTTTTTCCACTTCAAAAGCTCTTCCATGACTTCTTCCGGGGCAGGGACCGACCGGACGCTGTTGGTTGTCTTGCAGGGTTTTAGTCCATATTTGCCCCTGCCAATCTGCCCCCACTGCTGTGTTACATGGATCTGGTTTTTCCGAAAGTCTATAGCTTCCCAGGTGAGTCCAAGTATTTCGCCAATCCGAAGCCCGGTCCTAGCTGCAATGAGCAACACTACATAGTGCAGCCTGTTCTTTCGCCCCTGGAAGTGGGATAGGATTTCCGACACCTCTTTAACCGTGAAGGCGTTCAATGACTGCTTTTCTCGGCTGGAGATTTGCTTGATAATCCTGGCAGGGTTTTCCAGGATGATCTTATACAGAACGGCGTGCTGCAGGATGATTTTTAAGGCCCGGAGAGTCAAGTTACGCGTGGCCATCGCAACCGGCAGGGCATTAAGCTGATTCAGTATCATGGGCATGGCTAGATCTTTGATAGGGGTATCCAGGATGGGATCCATGCGTTTGAGACAGGCCCGGTAACTCACCATGGAAGTATAGGACAGTTCTTTCTCCCTATCTCGCTTAAAAATAGGCCAGAACTGCCGCAGGGATATATCTTTCAGTGTCGGGTCAAAGGTCAGACCGGCTTCTTTTTCCGCTTGTTTCAATAATTCGGTCTGATAGGCTCTAGCCTCTCTCTGTGTTCGGAAGCCTTGTTTGGTTTTCTGTTTCCACTTCTTCCCAATCTTGTACGCCAGAATCAAACATACCGAACCATTCTTCATCCTGGTCGAAAAAGTATATTCCATGACAACCCTCCTTTCAAATTATAAGCATTATAAATTTGGCTTTTCTGTTCTTAGCAGACAGTAAGACCAGAAAAACACATTTTTCCGTTCTTAACAGGGACTCACAACACCAACTGATGCATTTTTATTTTATGAATAGATTATTTTTCTGAAGTCGTTTTAACTGCTGAACACTTTTTGGATTATTGCGTAGTAACGATTCCATTTGATAAATCGCAATTTGATTTAATTTGTACAAACGATCAGCCTGTGGAATCCCTTCGCGAATTAATTCTGCATTCATTGTTTCGAGATTGGCCAAAATGATCAGCTGTTCAATGGTTGCCGCATCTCTCATATTGCCTTTTTGTTCTTTATGTTCATTTCTCCATTGTTTTGCGGTTTTACCGAAAAGAGCTAAATTGATTACATCGGCTTCACTGGCATATGTATAGCCTTCAGCTATTTTAGATATTTCCGGAGGTATCAAATTCTCTTTGATGGCATCTGTATGAATCTTGTAATTCGTTTTTGCGAGTTCCCTCTTTACAGTCCAATTCAATGCTTTGGTGTAGCTTTCATCGGATTTCAATCTTTGGTAATCCTTGATAATATAAAGTTTGAATTCAGGAGAAATCCAGGAAGCAAATTCAAAAGCAATATCTGAATGCGCAAGCGTACCTCCGTAACGACCTGACTTTGAAATAATTCCAATAGCATTAGTAGTATTAATCCATTTTTGAGGAGATAATACAAAAGAATTTCGACCAGCATCTTTTTTAAACTGGTCGAATTCGACCAGTTTAAAATTAGGATTATTCAACGTTTCCCAGAGACCTAAAAATTCAATCGTACTACGGATTCTCATCCAATTCTTGATAACATCAGCAGGAGCCTCCGGGTTATGATATTTTGCGATATCTGTTAAAGATATGTAGTCTGATTCTGCAGAACTTGATAATCTAATGTCAACCCCATGAGCGTGAATAACTGATTTGATTTCTTTCATAGTTATATAACCCCTTTCTATTCAATCGGTTTACGGGTACGTGATATTTGCAAATTATGCGAATACTACGTATCCGTTGTTGCAGAAACGGAAAAAAGACGCTCCTACGACTATTTAATAGGCAAAAATTCCACAATGTACAATCATATGGACTTACATAACCAATATCTTGTGGTTGTAGTTTCTGGGATTTCTGGTATAATAATTATAGAGCAACTCGTGAAGGATATAGGCTGGGTTCCCGAATGGGAGTAAGCGTAATGCTTAGAATTCCTTTGCCCCTGGGGTTGGCTCTTTTTTTTGTTTATTTCTCAGGTTCTGAATGCTATGTTCAGGATCTTTTTTTATTTCTTCTACTATTTCCCAACCTGTAGAGAATACTGGCTATTAACAATATGTCACCAAGTATGCCTTGATTCTACAACCTTGCCGATAATCTGGACCGGCAAATCCGCTATTTCTCTATTGGGCCAGTCATCTAACTATCGGATAAACCTGCAGCCATTCAATCAATTTATTCCGGTCTACTAAATCTACACCATTGGCCGCAGCTAATTCTTTTGCACCTGACGTAAAGTAATTACTGGTAACAACAGAAGCCTGCGAATATTTGTAATAGGCTTTAGCCGCCACAGCTTCTTGGATAGCCGTATTTGATACCGCATCTTTATATCGTTTGGCCTGAACAATGCGTTTCTCGCCAGCTTTTGAGAGTAATAGATCTGCTCCTTGATCTCCGCTGGCTTTAGTAAATTGCACATCGTAACCCATTTGTTTATATAATTTGCCAAGGACTTGCTCAAATGCAACACCATCCAAGGAATCAATATAATGGATGTCGATATTTTTCATTACTGATCCACCAGATGCTACGGCTGCCTTTATAGAGTCGGATCTCTTTTCTATGGCAATTCTTTGATTTAATTTTGTTAAAGCTATCTCGATTTCTGCAGCTTGCATGGGGCATCCATAATTAACCGAAAATGATGCTAGAAAATTGATATAGGTCTTATTTTGCGCAAAAGTGGCATAATAAGCGCCGATTAAAAATTCTTTACTCATGATAGCAGGCTTTACTGAGCTTGCGACAATTTGTTCTATCTGTTTCGTAAAACTTTTAAAAAAGAGCTCGTAACCGGCTTGATATAACTGACCATCCACAATCTTATTGAATTCGGGTTCCGATAAAATACTTGAATCAATTCCTTTTTCTTTTGTAATCAAATTTCTAATCGAGGTGTAATCATAATTGTTCAGAACAATTTTTGTCGGCCAAACATCCCATATACTGGTAAAAGCTTTCAGATATTCTGAAATAAATGGGCGTAATTTTATTTCCAACTGGGTCTTTTGACTAAGTGCTTCAAGCTGTTTATTTTCAGCTAATTGCGGCAGCCAATATTTATGATATACTTTCCAGCCTAACCAGATTGCAACAATGCCTAAAACTTGAGGATGTTCAGATGCTAATGCCAAAATGAATATCCATAAAAAGATCTTCCCAATCGTTTTCATACGTAACCCCCTTTAACTTACCATTCTCTACGGTTTTCTATGACTTTCCCGACAATCCTAACGGGGAGATTCTCTATATCTGCATTGCTGTAAAAATGAGGTTCATATACAGCAGGGTTAAAAGCATATAAAAAAATACCGTCTTCGGTCTTTTTGACTTTCTTTAGCGTTCCTTCATCACCGTTAATCAGAACCACTGCTATTTCACCAGATTCCACATCTGGCTGTTTTTTTACGATTACAATATCGCCTTCTTTGAACTCAGGGAGCATGCTGTCGCCGCGAACTTTGAGCGCGAACAGTTTTCCTTGTTTAGCCATCTTGGCTGTGACTTCTTCCCAGCCAATAATATTTTCTGCAGCATAAGCTGGCTGGCCAGCGATGACGCTTCCCAAGACGGGAATAGTGGTAACTGTAGCAGCAGGGGCTTCTGGTTCGCCGAATAATTCATTTCTGGATACATTAAAAAGTTCCATCATTGCCCTGACTGCAGATTCCCTGGGAACTGCCGCGTTATTTTCCCAACCTGTCACTGACTGTTGGCTTACACCAAGCCTTTCAGCAAGCTGACTTTGAGTTAAATTCAATGCCATTCGTTTTTCTTTTATAATATGCCCAATTCCCATTGAATATGCCTCCTCATCAGTAAGATTTGTAATTTAAATGTATAATACCAAAAATAATGGTAAAAAGATATTTAAATTTAATTGGTAAAACACTTGAAATACCATTTAAAACGGTATATAATAAAAACAAATTAAATTAGTACGAGGAGGTAACGTTATGCGAAAAAATCTAATCAAATTTCGAGGATCCCGAACTCAAAAACAGATGGGTCAAATGTTTGGCGTACTCCAGCAGACTTGGTCTGAATGGGAACGCGGGAAAACTACACCCACTGCCAAGACTCTGAAAAAAATAGCAAAAGCGGCTGGAATGACAGTTGACCAACTTTTTTTTAACTAAATATACCGATTAAATTAGTAAAAAAAGGGAGCCCCCAAAATGGAAACTAATGCATTTCAATTTGAAGTGAATATCGGGCCTAATTCCTACGAAAGTTGGGCCGAAGTTGAAGGTGTGATTCAAAATGACCGAACTTGAGCGACTAAAAATAGGAAACATGGAGGTGAGAAAAGGATGAAGAAACGGAAACAAAAAAAAGGGTCTTCTGCTGGGAACAGAAGACCGTAAAGGTTATTCAGTTAGAATTACGCTTAAAGCTTCCGATGGTAACGCCAACAATCTGATCTGTGAAGATTGCAAGAACTTCATAATTCAGAGTTTGTTGAGGGCACGCGAACGGGACAACCTGAGCATTTTTTAGCAACAATGTTTTGGAGTTGTTAATGACAAGCGCATCTGGGGGCAAGGTTTCATACATTTTTTCTGTAGATGCCGTGATAGTTTTGAAAATGGCTTGTGCGTTTGATGAATCTTTTACGTCATCAGCCGGATTAATCAGTTCGCAAGAGATATTTGCAAAATTTGTAATGATGATCAACCGATTGCCATCTAAAGAAAAAGGGGGCCTTTGACTCAGAATTAGCGCTTTTAAATGCTTTTACCGCGAAATCTAAAGCCGTGATCGTACCGACTTTAGTATCAATTCGGTTTTTTAAAACATCCAGTAAATTCTTTTCCATAATATCACCTCCTTTCTTACTTCCGATTATACCAGAAAGGAGGCCACGCTAAAAAGGAGTGATTCCAAATGACCGAACTTGGCCAACTAAAAAAGGAACCCCAAGTTGATAACACGATAACTTTTGATGAACTGGTAGAAGCCGCAAGACCATTGATAAAATTGCTACGCGAAAAAAGAGACCCTTTGACTACGGCAATAGTCAAAGGGTGGGAAGTAGTTCTTGTCCAGGCAGAAATGGGCTGTCCCGTCAACTCTTCTTTAAAACCTGGAAGGGATAATGAGATTTCACATATTGATGGAAGAAGTGCCCTTTAGAAGGAGCCTCTAAAAATGCATCAAAAACATCCTTCGGAACATGAAGGAATCGGTACACGCCACCTGAATGAAAATGTACTTCTATTACTCCATTTTCATATCCGATAGCCTCTATGTTTGACGAAATTACTTCGATCAACTTCAAAACAATCATCCCCTTTCTTAAGGGAATTATATCAAATGCTTGCTTACTGGCGAAATCATAATTTCTTTCTAGGAGGTGAAAACGTGGATCCGAAAGAATTTGAGCGACCAATTTGGAAAGCAAAAACCGTAGCAGATTACTACGGATGCACTGTACAAGCTGTGTATGACATGCGGGATGCTGGGAAACTGCACCAGCTTGATAATCTTCCAGGTGTCCGTTTCCAAAAACAGGAGGTAATGGAGGTCGCAAGATTTCCTGGTGATTCTCTTCTTCCACATGAAGTAGCTAGGCTCAAACGGGAGCTAACGCTGGAAAAAGAGCGAAATACCAGGATCATGAAACTTTTGCATAAAGTCGGTCTATTGGGATCTGAAGCTATGGCAGAGATTTCAAAAGAATCCGTAGATGAAGAATATTTATAAAGGGGGGTGAGGAAATGGACAAAGAGATGATCGAGAATATCCGGGCTAACGTCAGGTACTACAGGATCGTGAAAGGGTTGTCCGGTCGGCAACTCAGTGCAGCGATAGGACTCAGTCCCACATGGATCTGCTGCTTTGAGTCAGGAATTATTCGGGAGTCAACTCCTGAAAATCTGCAGATGCTGGCTAAGGCCCTTGGCAAGAAAATGAGTGATTTGATCAAACCGCCAAAAGCTGTGATTCAGAAAATCAGTCCCGAAGAAGCGGAGCGGGGATTGCAGAATCTGGAACGGATCCGCAAACAAAAAGGGCGGCCGGTTCGGCAATTTGAAATGGACATCGGCCTGTGTGAAGGGCACCTATATAAAGCACTCGCAGGTCGTAGAAAATTCGCCCTTGAAACTTGGTGGAAGGTCGCCGAAGCCCTGGACATGGACCTAAAAACGCTGATCGGGAGGACAGACTGATGGTTTACAAAGTGAATGATGAATTCTTGGATAAAGTAGATTCGCTGCTGGATAGCATTGCCGATATGTGCCAGGCTACTGATACCCTGGATAACGCAGGCGTAGCGATCATCAATATCCAGAAATGGACGGATATGAGAGACAAAGCTGCCAAAGTATTGGACAGCATGAATGATGGGTTCGATTCCGCGGAAGGAGAGGAAGAAGATGAGGAAAAAACCGAAGAATGCGCCGATTCTGGTGACGATGATCTTGATGCCATATGTGTTGATCCGGACTGCGATGGATCTGGTTATGTGGCTTACTGATGAAGCCTGCGAAATCTTTCAGGTCCTGGAACCTCAGGCCCAGGGGTTTGTGACTGGTATGGTCACAACTCTTACAGGACTAATTATTCTAGCCGGGATAGCGGCTTACAGCTGAAGGGAGATGATGCCAATTGAACGCCAAAAAAGCTCATCAGCACAGCCATACTGATGAGCGCATAAAAAAATATACAACACTTATTATATGACAAAAATGATTAAAAGGAAAGCGAGGATTTTACCATGAAAATTATTTTTGAAGGCACCCCGGAACTAATCAGACAGGAGGCGGCTGCACTGCTAGGCTTTAAAGATGAACCCGTACTGGTGGAAATACCCGGAACCGAACCTGCCCATCCAGACTATGTAGCCGAAAAAATCCCAGCGAAGGATGAGTCCATCAAACTGGCTCCGGGTTCCACCGTGGTCATCCAAAATAACAATCCCGCGACACCCCTCCCAACTGTAACTCCCGTGGTTCCCACAGCACCCGCCAAAACCTATACTCTGGATGATCTGATCACAGCAGCAGCTCCTTTACTCGATGCCGGAAAGTTCGATGAAATGACTGCGCTTACCCGGAAATATGGCGCGGATAGCTTCATGGCGATCAAAGAATCCGATTTCGGATCGGTAGCTGCGGACCTTCGGGCCCTGGGGGCTAAATTATGAGCGCCCATGCCTTCCTTTCAGCATCCAGCGCTCACCGTTGGCTGCATTGCCCCATCGCCCCTTCTCTGGAGGCAAAATTTCCGGATACCCTCAGCCCATATGCGGCTGAGGGGACCCTGACGCATAAGTTCTGTGAACTGAAGCTGCGGAAATATGCGGTGGAGCCTATGGCCAGCAGTACTTATACCCGGCGATTGCACAAACTCCAGAAAGAAACTGGGTATCAAAAAGAAATGGACGAATGCAGCGAAGAGTACCTGGATCGGATCAAAAGCATCATGCTTTCCTACCCGAATTTACCTCATGTGGTAGCCGAACAGAAAGTAGATTTTTCAAAGTATGTGCCGGATGGTTTCGGTACAGCCGATTGCCTCATTTTGGGCGGTGATACCCTTAATATCGTAGATTATAAACACGGCAAAGGCGTGGAAGTTGACGCCAAAAACAACCCACAGCTGCGGCTATATGCGTTGGGCGCCCTGGAGCGGTACGCAATCCTGTATCCTCTGAAGCAGGTTACTATGACCATCATCCAGCCCCGGATCAACAACTACAGTACCGATTCCATTTCGGTCGCTGAATTGCGGGACTGGGGAACGAACGTGGTCAAACCTGCAGCCGATAAGGCCATGAAAGGCGAGGGAGAAGCTCAGCCCGGAGAATGGTGCCGGTTTTGCCGGGCCCGGCAGCAGTGTAAAGCCCGCGCAGACTACTACAAAAACGTTGGCCTAAAAGCCCAAGAAGCCGGAGACCCCAAACTACTGAAGCCAAGCAGCCTTTCCCAGTATTTGGAACTGGCCAAGGGGCTGAAACAATGGATCGAGGATCTGCAGGATTACGCGCTTACCTCAGCCCTCAACGGGGCGGAGATTCCCGGATGGAAGGCGGTAGAAGGGCGCGGCAGCAGGGGTTGGACTGACCAGGAAAAAGCGTTTGAGGTACTTCTGCAGCATGGTATCCCTGAATCCATTCTGTACAACCGGGTGCCGCTTACACTGGCGCAGACCGAGAAAGCCGTAGGCAAGAAAGAGTTCGAAGAATGGATGCAAGACTTTATCGTTAAGAATCCGGGCAAACCTACCCTGGTGCCCGATTCAGATAAACGGCCGGCCATCAGCAACGTGGCCAAGGCTGAAAATGTATTTAAAGATATGGAGGCGTAATTATGAACAACACACAATGCGTACTGGAGAATGTCAGACTGAGTTATGTCCACTTGGTAAAACCTTTTGCAAACCATCCGGATCAACCGGCCAAATATTCCTGCACGATCCTGCTGCCTAAGACTGATATAGCAGGAAAAGCAAAACTAGATGCGGCCATCGAAGCTGCCAAGGCACGGGGTGCGGAAAGCCAATGGGGCGGGATCGTCCCTCCCGTATGCCCGACGCCGGTGCATGACGGCGATGGCGTAAAGCAGGATGGGACGGAGTTCGGCCCTGAATGCAAAGGGCACTGGGTTATGACCGCCGGCGCAAAAGCAGATTATCCGATTGAAATCGTTGACCGCCATCTGAACAAGATCCTAGATCCTACCCAGATTTACAGCGGGATGTATGCTAACGTATGTGTCAATATGTATCCTTACCTGTACAACGGTAAGAAGGGAATTGGCTGCGGCCTGGGCCCGGTCCAGAAGACAGCCGATGGGGAAGCTTTTGGCGGAGGCGCACCGACCGCGGCCAGCGTATTCACCAGCATGGCCGCCAATACCCAAAGAATCAACCCGCTGACCGGCAAACCGATGTAAGGCTTATCGCGGGGCTTAATTGGCCCCGCTCTTTTTATCTGAAGAAAGGAGGGGGAACATGCGGCATCTCAGCATAGATATCGAAACATTTAGCGATCAGGATATCGGGAAAACTGGGGTATGGCGGTATTGCGATACACCAGCTTTTGAAATCATCCTGTTCGCCTATGCTTACGATTTTGGCGCAGTCCATGTCATCGATCTGGCCCAGGGTGAAACAATCCCGGACAGTATTATTAAAGACCTCCAGGATCCAGATGTAATCAAACACGCCTACAATGACCAGTTCGAAGTGACCTGTCTGAACCATGCCGGATATAAGACGCCAATCGAGCAATGGCGCTGCACGATGATCCACAGCATGTATCTGGGCTATCCGGCAGGATTGGCCACCCTGGGCAAGGTATTAGGGCTTCCTGCGGATAAGCAGAAATTGTCCATCGGCAAAGCTCTGATCCGGTACTTCTGCGTACCCTGCAAGCCGACCCAGAAAAACGGAGGCCGGACACGGAACAAGCCCTACGGAGATCCGGAAAAATGGGACCTTTTCAAGGAATATAACCGGCAGGATGTTGTCACCGAAATGGAAGACTACAAACGGCTGGCAGCATTCCCGGTGCCGGAGGAAGTATGGCGGGATCGGGAAATCAACTATCATCTCAACTGTCGGGGTGTTGGCATCGACTTGGATCTTATGCATGGCGCACTTGCCCTCGATACCGAATACCGGGAGAAACTTATTGCACAAGTACAAACGCTCACCGGAATCGAAAACCCTAACAGCCGCAGCCAGCTACTGGACTGGCTCAACCAGAACGGACTTCCAGATCTTGAGAAACTGACCAAAGACACGGTTAAAGATACCTTGGGCACAACGAAAGGAACCCCCAAAGAAGTCCTGCAAATCCGGCAGTACCTGGCCAAAAGCTCAGTAGCTAAATATGCCGCTATGGAACGGGCCGTCTGTAATGACGGACGGATCCGCGGCGTGATGCAATATTACGGGGCCAGCCGGACCGGAAGATTTGCTGGCCGGATCCTGCAGCCCCAGAACCTGCCCCACGATGTTCCGACTGCCGTGGACACGGCCAGAAAGTTAGTTAAGGAGGGCAACCTGCCAAAACTAGAGCTGCTATACGGAAACGTATCTGCTATCCTGAGCCAGCTCATCCGTACTACTTTAGTGGCTAAGCCCGGCTGCCAGTATGTGGTAGCTGACTTTTCTAGCATCGAAGCTAGGGTCCTTGCTTGGCTTGCGGACGAAAAATGGGAAATGGAAGCTTTTGCAGCTGGCAAGGATATCTACTGTGCTACAGCTTCTGCCATGTTCGGCGTACCGGTTGTGAAACACGGCATTAACGGTGAACTGAGGGCGAAGGGCAAGGTGGCAACGCTGGCCTGTGGTTATGGCGGCGGAGTCAACGCACTTAAGGCCATGGGCGCCGATAAGATGGGACTCAACGATGACGAACTGCGGCAGGTGGTCAGCCAGTGGCGCACGGCGTCCCCCAGCATTGTCCGGCTCTGGGGGCAGATGGAGGAAGCGGCCATCAAGGCACTGGGCACTGCAGAACTCGTTCCCGTGACAAAAGGCGTCAGCTTCCAGCACAAGGCAAACATGTTATACGGATATGACTACCTGGTGATGACGCTGCCAAACGGCCGGCAGCTTTTCTATCCACAGCCGGGACTGTGCAAGAACCGTTTCGGCTTTTCCAGCCTCCAGTATCGGACACAACTGGGGTCCCAATGGACGTATACAGAAACCTACGGCGGAAAAATCACAGAAAATTGTATCCAAGCAATCGCCAGAGACTGTCTTTGCGAAGCAATCCGGAACCTGGTAGCTGCCGGATATGATCCTGTGATGCACATCCATGATGAAGTAGTGCTGGAAGTCCCGGAGTCACAAATGCACCCGGACGAACTCCAGCGGGTGATTGCGCTCATGTGTAAGCCGATTTCTTGGGCCCCTGGGCTCTTGCTCAATGCTGACGGCTTTATCAGCCCATTCTATAAGAAGGATTAGCCATGTTAAACGACAGATTACTCAAAATCTCAGTCGGCTCCAGCCGCAATTCTCTCAACTGGCAGCTCACTGAAATACTCTGGTCCGACTTCATCCGCCGGGTCAAAGTACCAATCCGCAGCCAGGAAACTTTCGACGAGTACATCCGGATGCAGAAGGCCCAGCAAGGAATCCTGAAGGATATCGGAGGATTCGTTGGGGGGACCCTTAACGGGCTCCGACGCAAAGCAGAAGCCGTGACCGGCCGGGACCTTGTGACTCTGGATTTCGATAATATCCCATCGGGGGGCACGGATGCGGTCTTGAAGCGCGTATCCTCTTTAGGCATCGCTTACTGCATTTACAGTACCCGCTCACATGCGCCATATCGGCCCAGGTTGCGTATTATCATCCCGCTGGATAAAACGGTCACGCCGGACGAATACGAGCCTGTAGCACGAAAATTGGCGGCTGTGATCGGCATCGAATATTGTGACCCTACAACCTTTGAAGCCTCCCGGCTGATGTACTGGCCCGGCTGCAGCAAAGACAGCGAGTACGTGTTCCAATTCGAGGATAAGCCGTTTGCCAGTGCGGATGGGATTCTGGCCCAATATGACGACTGGCGGGATATGACAGCGTGGCCACAGGTGCCCGGAGCGGCCCCCAGGGCAAAGGTACTTCTGGCGCGGCAGTCCGATCCTACTAAAAAGGAAGGTCTCATTGGGGCATTCTGCAGGGTGTACGACATCAGGGGCGCCCTTCTAAAGTATCTCCCGAACGCCTACGAAGACGTGGAAGGCAAGTCAGATCGGATGACCTACACAGGCGGCACAACAACCGCCGGGGCAGTGCTGTACGAGGATGGTAAGTTCCTTTACAGTCACCATGCTACGGACCCCTGCTGCGATCAGTTGGTAAACGCTTTCGACCTGGTGCGGATCCATCTGTTCCACGAGCTGGATGTTGATATAAAGCCGCATACTGGCGGTAATGCTAGGCCATCCTTCAAAGCCATGCGTAAGTTGGCCATGGAAGATGAAGTGGTCCTCCGGGAACTTAACTTAGAAAAAGCACAGCAAACGATGTCAGTTTTCACTGATCTGAAAAACGAAGATAATCAAGTAAAAACAGAAGATAATCAACTGGAAATCGGAGAAAAACCAACTGAAACCGTGCTTAATGTGGATTGGATGCGGGAAGCCAAGTTGGACTATAACCCGGATACCGGTAACCCGAAGAAGACAATGGACAACATCCTGCGGATCCTCCGGTTCGACCCGCTGCTTAAAGGTAAAATCGCCATCGACGATTTCAGTAATCAAGGTATGGCCCTGGGGGAACTGCCATGGAATGCCTGCCCGGATAAACGCCTTTGGACGGATACTGATGATGCAGGTCTCCTATGGTGGCTGGAGTACCGGTACGATATCACCGGCAGGGATAAAGCCCTGGCAGCCGTCATGTTGGTGAGCAACCAGCAGAAATACAACGAGGTCAAGGATTATCTGGAAGCCCTGGTTTGGGATGGCACGGAAAGGCTCGATAGAGTGTTCATCGATTACCTGGCGGCCGAAGATACACCGTATACCCGTGCGGTGGCCCGCAAGAGCTTTACCGCGGCCGTAGCCCGGGTGATGCGCCCTGGCTGCAAGTACGACTATGTACCCGTATTCAACGGTCCCCAGGGGATCGGTAAGACGACTTTCCTGAAGACGATTGGGAAGAATTGGTACAGCGACAGTCTGCAGAACTTCAACGGAAAAGAGGCCAGCGAAATGATCCAGGGCATCTGGATCAACGAAATCGGCGAAATGTCCGGGTACAACCGGTCCGAAATGGATATCGTCAAGCAGTTCCTGTCCAGGTGCGATGATGTGTACCGGCAGCCCTACGGCAAGCACGCCGTCCGGTTCCCTCGGAAGGGTGTATTTTTCGGGACTTGCAATAACCATGACTTCCTAAAAGATCCGACTGGAAACCGCCGCTTCTGGCCCGTCGACGTGGGCCTGCATAAGCCGGTTAAAAATATCTGGGTCCAGCTTCCCGAAGAAGTGGATCAACTATGGGCCGAAGCGGTTGTACGGTATGCAGAAGGGGAACAACTCTTCATGGATACCCCGGAACTGGATGCGGCTACCCGGGAAGCCCAGGAAGCCCACCGGGAGAACAGCATCCGGGAAGGGATGATCAGGGACTGGATCGAAAAGCCGGTGCCGCCTAATTACACCAGCCTGAGCCTATCGGCGCGGCGGATCTTCTGGAATGGCGGGATGGCGGGAACGGGAGATCTTGTTCCCCGAGAGAAGGTGTGTGCAGCAGAAGTCTGGTGTGAACTCTTCATGGGCGATCCCAAGCATATGCGGCGGAGTGATGCCAACGAAATCAACCAGGTGCTGGTGAATACTCCGGGGTGGAAGCGAAATTCAAGTTCGCTAAGGTACGGGTATGCAGGGACACAAAAAGGTTTTAATCGGTGTATATAAAAACGGATTAAGCGTCAACTTTCGAAAGTTGACGTCTAAAAATGGGTGTCAACTTAATAAACAAAAGTTGACATAGAATGTTGACGGCGACAACCGCATTAAATCTAACCCTATTGCACTTTGTCAACCTGTCAACCTTATATCTAAGAAATATATTAAAACCGACTGAATCAACTGAAATAACCAGTTGAAAGCAGTTGAATTCCAGTTGAATCAGTTGGATTTAAGGTTTTTCTTGGGCAAAATTTTTTAAAGCATAAATATCCGCCAAGCTAAATAAATATGCAAAGGAGGTAGAACCAATATGCTGGAACGAGATGTTGAACGTCATTTAGTGAACGGGGTGAAAGCTCAGGGTGGTAAAGCGTATAAGTGGGTGAGCCCTGGCAATGTCGGTGTGCCGGACAGAATCGTGGTGTGGCCAGGCGGCAAAGTTGAGTTCATCGAACTGAAGACCGATAACGGACGATTGAGCAAGCTGCAGTCGGTGCAGATCTGCCGGCTTCTGAAGCTGGGATGCTACACCCGAGTGCTGTATGGCCTGAAGGGTGTTGTGGATTATCTGATGGAGGATCATTCGGGAGGAGATGATGCAGCGTGATATTTACCCCGCATCCCTATCAACGGTATTGTATTGATCGGGTGGTAAAAGACCAGGCAATCGGGTTGTTCCTTGACATGGGCCTCGGTAAGACAGTGATCACCCTGTCCGCCATTATGGAGTTAAAGTACGGGAGATTTGCCGTTAACAAAGTTTTGGTGATTGCCCCGAAGAAAGTAGCCGAAGCGACTTGGCAGCAGGAGGCTTCCAAGTGGGACTTCCTCCGGAATCTCCGATTTGCTACAGTCCTGGGCAGCGCGAAGAATCGGATCAAGGAGCTTTCCCGGCCAGCCGATATTTACGTGATCAACCGTGAGAATGTGGATTGGCTGGTGGATTACTATAAAAATGACTGGCCCTTTGACATGGTAGTCGTGGATGAATCTTCCAGTTTCAAGTCCCACCGGGCCAAACGGTTCAAAGCCTTGGCTTCCATCAGGCCGCATATCCGCCGGATTGTGGAACTGACGGGTACGCCATCTCCTAACAGCCTGATGGACCTGTGGAGCCAGCTGTATCTTCTGGATGGTGGGGCGCGTCTGGGGAAGTATTACACCCATTTCCGCGATAGATTCTTTGACCCGGGGAAGCGGACGCGGGAAGTGATTTACTCCTACGATCCCAAGGACGGCGCCCAGCAGTCTATCATGGGCCGGATCTCCGATATTTGCATCAGCATGAAAGCATCGGATTATTTGCAGTTGCCCGACTGTATCATAGATGATATCCCGGTTGAATTAGACGCGAAAGCTAAGAAAGCCTATAACCAACTGGAACGTGATATGGTCCTAGCGCTGCCTGATGGGGATATCGACGTGGCCAGCGCGGCAGGACTGTCAAACAAGCTGCAGCAGTTGGCCAACGGAGCGGTGTACGATGATGAACATGGCGTCCATGAAGTCCATAACTGTAAGCTGGAAGCGTTCCTGGAGTTGCTTGAGAAACTGAACGGTCAGCATGCCTTGGTGTTCTACAATTTCAAGCATGATCTTTCGCGCATCCAGGATGCCCTTAAAACATCGAAACTGCGGGTACGGGTATTCCAGGGCGCAGAAGAGGAAAAAGACTGGAATAGCGGCAAAATTGATGTCCTTCTGGCCCATCCCGCCAGCACCGCCTATGGACTCAATCTTCAGAACGGCGGGCATCACATCATCTGGTTTGGCCTCAATTGGTCTTTGGAGCTATACCAACAGGCCAACAAGCGGCTGCATCGGCAGGGGCAGCAGGAACCTGTCATTATCCATCAGTTGGTTTGCCGGGGAACTCGGGATGATGACCTGGTGGACGCATTGGATTGGAAGGACAAGGCCCAAGATTATGTCCTGGAAAGTTTGAAAGCGAGGATCAAGAAATGGAAACGACAAGAATGAAAACCTTCGTGAAAGTAGTAATAGTAGTCGGAGTTCTAACCGGATTAGCCATGTACATAGGCGGAATCCTGGCTATTTGGCGTTTTGTACTGCTGGGAGTATAACTTTACATACCCCGAAAGACAAAACGTCTTAAAACGAAAATTTGAGTGTAATAGAGGAGGACGGAAAATGAGAAACACGACTAAATTACCCGTTGTAAAAATCAAGATTTTTCCAGGTGGGCATATGCCGGCGAAGAAAACGGCGGGGGCTGCAGCTTACGACTGCTATGCCAGGATTGACGGAACCGGGGAAGATCAGTATTACGATTCGGACCGTAAACTGCATTATATCCCTGGACTCAACGGATGTACCACAAAAACGCCCCTTGGTTTTGCACTGGAGATGCCGGAAGGAGTACATGCCTTTATCCTTGCACGTTCCAGTATTGGTTTGACGACTAAATTAATCTGCCCCATCGGGTTTGGCTTGATCGACAGCGATTATCGTGGTGAAGTTTGTATGCTGTATAAAGAGTTAGACCCAGATTACGACGTACCCAGTTGGATCCAAGAGGATGCTATCTATCACGGTGACAGGATTGCGCAGCTGTTGTTTAACGTACCAATTATACTGCAACAGGTGGCTGAACTTAGCCAAACCGAGCGCGGAAACGGTGGCTTTGGTAGTACCGGCCGGAATGACGTGGCGGGAATCGAGATAGAAAAGGAGAAATAGACTATGCAGATTATTTTTAACGCTTTAATTATTTTAGCCACCATTGATCTGGCGCTTTTTGCTTACGAACAAATTCGAAAAATCTACGGACGATATCAAGATCAAAAATCTGCAGAAGCCTTTTTTAACTGGGCGAAAAAGAACAGTGATCATGAAAAGGAGGAACCTCATGAGTGATATGATCCACCGGCCGAACCATTACACTTGGCGAGGTGGTATGGAATGCATTGATATAGCCAAGGAGCTGTGCCAGGGGTCAGATGGTGTACGGGCATATTTGATTGGATGTACGGTTAAATACATCTACCGTTACCCCAGAAAGAACGGGCTGCAGGATCTGGACAAAGCCATCGAATGCCTGACCATGCTGCGTAAGATTGAAGCTAGCAGTCAGAAATAGGGAGGCGCTAATGACAGCAAAAGAATATTTGAACCGAATCCGTTTTATTTCAGCTGGGCTCCGGGTTAAGGAACAGGAACTGCAGCAGCTGGAGTCAGATCTTTATGCTATTCGGTCCGTGGACACCAGCCGAGAACGGATTGACGGTGGGATACCGGTATCCATGGCCGACAAGGTGGCGCGGATCCGGGATATGCAGATTGTAATCAATAAGGAATGGGATCAGCTGCTGGATTTGCGAAAGGAAGCTAGGGATCAAATCATGCAGTTGGAAGATGGCCGTTTCCGGGCAGTGCTGACAGAACGGTATCTAAACAACAAGCGGTGGGAGCAGATTGCAGTGGACATGAACTACACTTACCGCAATATAATCAAGATTCATGGGAAAGCACTGCAGCAGTTTGAGATTCAATTCAAAGAGTTCCTAGAAATTCCCTATCTTGACGTGATATAGTGTAGACTGCAAAAGGTAAGGGAAAAGGGCATACCCGAACCGATTGCGGAACCTCCTTTCTAAGATATGGCAGTACGGAAAAAGGCACCCTAATGGGGGCTTTTTTTCGTGGCCGAAAAGTTGGATGTGTTCGTTGTTTTTTATGGCTATTGCAGAGGTGGGAAACGGGGGCAGCCAATGAGAGAGAATGTATTTTTCTCACGCCAAAATAAAAGACCCACCTTACATTAGCAAGGAGGGTCTGCTGAACAGGTTGCGATCCTATTCAGACTTAGTTGCACGAGACTGTGAGTCATCTTTTAATTCATCAACAGGGATGGGCCAAGCCCGCAAGCCGTAGCTACGGGCGTATAAGATTTTCCCAGTACGGGGATCTTTGCGCCAAGTCCTGAAGATGACGTTAGACTTATGTCTTTTGTTCACAGCTGCCACCTCTTTTCGTAAAGAATTGAGGCGGGGCGCCCCGCGCGAATATATTATAGCATATATAGTAAATACGAAAAAAGACCCCAGATAAATCTAGGGCCTTTTTCCGGGGACAGCTGGACATTGAAGTAAAAATTGTCCTTAGCCAAATGATTCGCGAAGTCATTTAGCCTGTTCTGTGAACCAAACATAAGTCAACTATAATATACCTCAACTTAAGCTGTTAGTCAATTAATAAAATGGAAATAAGGTTGAATTTTGTTGTCTGGGTTCACAACATAGCTACCTCCTATATGTGTTTTCAAATGTAAATGTTTCTATATTTTCTTAAATTCGAGATTATTCGACTTTAAATAAAGAATTTGTGTTAAAATGAAGCAATTATAATTTATGCTTCGCTTTGAAACACGAAGAGATTGGAAGCGTTTATGAAAGACATGCCGGTATTGGGAAATTTTAAGGTTTGCAAAAAGTGCGGGGAAAAGTTTTACCTACCATTTGGCACTTCATGGCCATGGAAAACCAATTATCGGGGACGGAATTATATTTTTTGTTCCTACAAATGCAAAAGAAAATTTGAAAAGGGGATAAAGTAAGCACAGTCTATTAATGGCTGTGCTTTTTTAATGCAAGGATGTGATGAGATGCGGAAAACAGGGCGCCCGATGGCTGTGATTGATCAGAAAGATTTTGAGCGCCTCTGCGGGCTGCAATGTACTGAACAGGAAGTATGTGCTTTCTTTGGGGTGACCGATAAAACGCTAGCGAAATGGTGCAAGAGAACTTACAAGCTGAGTTTTTCCGAAGTTTTTAAGGTAAAACGCGGAATAGGGAAAATATCCCTTAGAAGGGCCCAGTGGCAGTTAGCGCAGAAGTCTGCAGCCATGGCCATCTTTCTCGGGAAAAATTATCTGGGCCAGTCGGATCGCGATAAGAATGAACAGCTTGAAATGCAGCTTGCAGATGACGGGCTGACTGCGGCTTTGAGTGGAGCAGCCAAGAAAGCGTGGGATGAGGATGATCAACCTGATTGAACCGGTAATACGTTTTCAGGAGTTTTCTAAAAAACAGCTGCAGGTTTTCACCTGGTGGATGCCTGAGTCTCCGTATAGCAACTACAATGGAATCATTGCTGATGGATCCATTCGAGCTGGAAAAACTGTGGCAATGGCTGTATCTTTCATCCTGTGGGCAATGGCGTCATATGATCATCAGAATTTTGCCATGTGCGGGAAAACAGTAGGGGCTTTTAGACGGAACGTGTGGAACTGGCTCCGGCCGGTCATTTATGCAAGAAAGTGGGAAGTGAAAGAAAGCCGGACATCGAACACTATTATAGTTAGCGATGGGATACGTACCAATTATTTTTACATTTTCGGCGGAAGAGATGAGTCTTCCCAGGACCTGATCCAGGGTTTAACGTTGGCAGGGCTTTACTGTGACGAGGTTGCCTTGATGCCAGAATCATTCGTCAACCAGGCGACCGGCCGCTGCAGCGTAGCCGGTGCGAAAATGTGGTTCAACTGCAACCCCGAAAGCCCCATGCATTGGTTTCTGAATAACTGGATAAAGAAGCAGGCCGAAAAGAAGCTGCTACATCTGCATTTTACAATGGATGACAATCCATCGCTTAGCGATTCGGTACGGGAGCGGTACAAGACTACATACAGCGGGGTTTTCTACCAGCGTTTTATCCAGGGGCTGTGGGTAATGGCCCAAGGGGCTGTTTACAAAGACGCCTGGAGCGAAGAACTCTACTTTGGCAAAGAACAACTGGACCTGATCTACCTGAACCCACGCCTGTACCGCAGATACATCGCAATCGACTATGGGACAGTCAACCCTATGGCTTTCCTTGACATATGGGATGATGGCGATGTGTTGTGGATCACAAGGGAATATTACTGGGACAGCAGGGCTGCAGGAAATCACGAAAAAGATAACAGCCAGTATGGCGATGATTTGATGGATTTTATTAAAGCAATCGATCAGCCGGTAACTGCGGTGATCATTGACCCGTCAGCTGAGTCTTTCAAGATTGAGATGAAGAACCGAGGCTTTCGCGCCAAAGAAACTGTGGAAACCATTAATGCAGACAACAAAGTACTGGAGGGAATCCGGGCAGTCAACAAGATGCTGACCCGGCGTAAGATAAGGATTTGCAAGGAAGGTTGCCCTATGCTGATTCAAGAAATGACATCCTACTGCTGGGATGAGAAAGCCATCCAGAATGGCGGAAGGGAACGGCCTATAAAAGCAAGGGACCATACGGTGGATGCCCTGCGGTATGGGGTTATGACGATTGTAAGGCCAAGGAGGCTGGCAAATGCCTAGATACAAGAAAAAAAGACAAACTAGAGCCATCCGGGGGAAAGCCCAGGATGGCTTTTCTAATGCGCTGGCCAGGCTGGGCGTAGGGACCCCTAATCTGTTGGAAGCGACCGAGTACATCCCGCAGCGAATTACGCGGAACTATGCGTTGCTGAATACACTGTACCGGGAACAGTGGATTGTCCGCCGCATTGTGGACACGATTCCCTCGGATATGTTGAAAAACTGGATTACGTTAAGCACCGAAGTGGCTCCAGCAACGATGAAGCGGTTTGAAAGGGCACTCCGGCAAACCCGCGTAATTAATTCTTTGAAAGAGGGGATGGAGTGGGGGCGCCTCTTTGGAGGGGCCATCGGGGTTCTCATAATCAAGGGCCAGGGCGATATGCTGGATCAGCCCCTGGATCTGGAACGGATCCTTCCGGGTGATTTCTGCGGGATCCTGAATTTTGACCGCTGGAACGGGGTAAGCCCTTCTGGTGAGTTGATTAACGATATCGGGGATCCGGAGTACGGTCTGCCTAAGTATTACCAGATTTCAGATCCTGCAAGTGGGGCGGTTTGCAATGTTCACCACAGCCGGGTACTGCGGTTTATCGGTGACAATCTGCCTTACTGGGAAAGCATTGCAGAAAACCAATGGGGGTCTTCCGTTATAGAGGCCGTCTTTGACGACTTGAAAAAGCGGGATAATGTTTCCTGGAACATCGCGCAGCTGACGTTTGTGGCCAATCTCCGGGTATTCAAGATGAGCGATATGGGGCAGCTGCTCAGCGCGGTAGATGAAGAGTCCAAAGCGGAATTGTACCGTACCATTCAGTCTCAGAACTGGCTCATGAGCAACATGGGGCTGCAGATCATGGACAGCCAGGACAGCATGGAAACCCACCAGTACACATTTGGCGGACTTGCTGAAGTGTATTCCCAGTTTATGATGGATGTAGCCGGAGCCGCGCGGATCCCAGTTACAAAACTGTTTGGCCGCAGCCCCGCCGGCATGAATGCTACCGGTGAGTCGGATCTGCAGAACTACTACGACATGATCGGTGAAGAACAAGAGTCCAAGCTCCGGCCGATTCTGGACAAGCTGCTGCCGGTGGTGTGCATGAGTGCGTTCGGGGCAGTGCCGGATGACCTTGACTACGACTTTGACCCTGTATCGGAGCCAAATGACAAGGAACGGGCCGAGCTGGCCAAATCCGGGACCGAAAATGTAGTGGCTGCACTTAATGCAGGTTTAGTATCTAAACGAACCGCCCTTAAAGAGCTGAAGCAACAGGCTGAACGGACCGGCGTGTGGACGAATATAACAGAAGCCGATATTATGAGGGCATCTGAAGATCTGGAAGACGAAGGCGAGCTAGGGGGCCTGCTAGGTTTGCCGCAACCGGGAAGAGACAGCGATGAAAAATGGGAGGAAGATAAGCATCCAAGAGCCGAAAATGGGCGGTTTGAGCACAGTGAATCTGGCAGCAATGAAAAAGACACTGACGTTGAGCCAGTGCCTGAACGGGACCCAGAAGATATCACTAATTTGCTAGGTGAAGAATTTAAAGGTTACAAAGGAAATGAAGCAGTCGACAAATTACTTCAAGAAAAGAGAGGCTATATCAAAGACGCTTTTCATAATGAATCATTTGGAGATATTGCGTTGATCTACGGAGATGACGGGTGCGGATTATGCCATATTATAAAGCAAAGGAAACAACAAGGATTTACAGATGAAAAGATAAAATCCCTGCTTTATAACCTTGGTGACGTTATCACGCACGGAACCGTAGGCCAATCCAAGAATGGAAAAGGTACTTTTGAAATATTTAAAGATGGCGAAGTAGCAGTTATCAGTCCCACTTTACGGGGAAATGATTTTACTTTTGTTCTTACTGCATACAAAAGCAGGCGAAAAAAATAAGAATAGCTAATTGGATGAACGCCCTCCGGGGCCGAAACCCGGTCCTCATCATTCTTTAACAGCATAGGCGACTTTCTGTTGTCAATTAGCTATTCTTGGTACCCACAATATAACATTTTTTCGTTAAAAAGTCAAAGTGGAGATGTGTTATGAACAAGGAAAAATTCAAGCCTAGACGCGTTATAGAAAAACGTTACCAGGCTACTATCAAAGGCATTGTGAAGCGGATGCGGCGGAAGCTGGAAACGGCTTCTACGCCTACCCAGGCTTTCACGATGCTGCGGGAACTGGCACGATCGCCTACCATGGACGCTGCTGCACAGATGGCAGCCACGGCCATGGCCACGCAGATTATGCAGGACGGTTACAGGACTTGGAAGGAAGCTGCTGCTGCCGGGTCAAAGGGAAACGAAATTTACTATGCGCTTGTGAAGGATCTGAACAAGACAAACGCATTCCGGGAAATCATAGACCGGAATGCAGCACTAATCAAGTCTGTCCCGATAGATGCAACGAAGGCCCTTTCTAAAGCTATGGCCGAGGGTTATGAAGCCGGTATGCGGCCGGAAGACCTAAAAATAGATATCCTAGATCGCTTTTCAGACCTAACTGAGGCACGGGCCAGATTGATCGCAAGGACTGAGACGGCCAAAGCTGCTACAACATTAACCCGGGTACGGGCACAGCGCATAGGGGCTGAGTGGTATGTGTGGAGAACCAGTGATGATGCTAGAGTGCGCAGTTCCCACGAGCACATGGAAGGCGTATTAGTCAGCTGGAACGATCCGCCCAGCCCCGAAAAGCTGATTGGCATGAAAGATTATGGAGCTTACCATGCTGGCGAGTTCCCGAACTGTCGATGTTACGCACAGCCTTTGCTGGATTATGATGAAGTGAAATGGCCACACAAGGTTTATCTCAATGGGCGGATTACAAGCATGACTCTGACTAACTTCAAGAAAATAACAGGAGGTGGTGCTATTTGAGAGCTTTTTACGGCAGTAAGATCTCTGATCATATGATCGAGACGCCTGAAGGATATTTGATCTGCAAGGCGGTCCCTATCGCTCGGACTGGAGTACAGGATTACAGGGGCATTGAGTTTGGTGCCCCCAACGCCCAGCAGATTTATCACGTGGAGCGACCTGAGTCCGAAGTGTTCAGCGTGGCTGCCCTGGCCTCCTTTGAAGGGAAACCAGTGGTAAATGAGCACCCTAGCGAAGATGTGACGGCGGATAATTATGCCCGCTATACCAAAGGGGTATGCAGGGATGTACGGCGGGGCGATGGGGCGCTTAGTGAATGCATGGTGGCTGATTTGATTATTTATGATAAGCAGCTAATCCAAGCAATCAAAAATGGCAAGCGTGATATTTCCTGTGGGTATAACTGCCTGTGGGTTCCCAGCGGAGATCAGGGATACATCCAAAAGGAAATCCGGGGAAACCATGTCGCGGTCGTAAGCCAGGGACGCGCTGGGCATAAAGTATCGATTCGAGATTCTAAAAAAAATGGAGGAAAAAAGATGGAAAAGAAACAAGGACTGTTTGGCCGGATGCTGAAAAGTTTCGCACGGGATGAAGACACTACCCCAGAGGATTTGGAACAGGCATCTAAGCTGAACCCCGAAAACGAGAAAAAAGAAGAGTCCACTACAAAGGATGAGGGGCTGACCGGCGGGGCAGACATTAATGAACGGCTGGATCGTCTGGAGAATGCGGTTGCAGAGTTGGGCAAGATGATGCGGGCCAGCGCAGCAGCACCGGAAACTCAGGATGAAGGCGAACCTGCTGCTCAGAAAGAACCAGATGTGCTGGATGCACTGGAAAACGAGCTGCAGAAAGAACAGCCGGCCAATCCTTCCGATGAGGGAAATGTCCAGGTTCCGGCCGGGCAGGTCGGTGAAGCACCGAAAAAGATCGAAGATGAGGGTGAACCTGGTGTTATCTCTGGGGACTGCAATGAAGGCAGTAAGCAGGCCAGGGATGCGGCATTGGAAGTAATCCGGGGTATTAAACCGATTATTGCAGACCTGCCGCAGGAAAAACGCAAGAAAGTGGCGGATTCCTTAGCCTATTTGATCCGTGGCAATGCCAGCGACTATGGCTACGGGACTCTGGCACAGGCTAAGAAAAATGGTCATGCTAGTGCCCAGGATGCAGCTGAAGATGACAGGGCGTTGGGGCGCAAGATCCGAGACAAGTATAATCCCCATTATATGAAACACTAACAGGAGGCAGAAAGAATGAGCGGAAAAGCAATTGGTATTTCTATGAATTATGGGTTCCCTGGCACCTATGCGAGAACCCCGGATGATATCGTAACCAGCCGGCAGTTGAAAGAAGGATCTGCTGATGTTCCTTTTGGCGCAGCTTTGTGCGCTAATGGGGATAATACCTACAGCCCTGTAGGAGCAGATTTTACGGCGGCTAAATTTGGCGGCGTGGCGCTGAGAGTCGTTAAACAGGCTACTGCATACGATGATCAGACTGCAACCGCATATCACGCAAAGGAACTGGTCAATGCCATCAACCGTGGGGCGGTGGTTGTGACTTGCAACCATGGCACGCCTACTGCGGGGGGCCCCGTATATGTACGAATCAAGGCTAACTCCGGAATTCCGGCCGGCGTAGTTGGCGGGTTCGAAGCTGCAGCTGATAGCACCAATACGGTGCTTCTGACGAATGTACAGTGGACTAATGGATATGTCGATGCGAACGGTGTTGCAGAAATCACCATTCTGACTCGGCTGAATGCATAATTGAGGAGGAAAATTCGATGAACGAAAACGCACAGTTTTATACTCCTAGTGGAAGCCTGGCAGGCAGTGCTGCCTATGCTATGCAGCATGGAGGCCGGCAGGCATTCTACGGAGGCGCAAATGATGCAGTTGCTTCCGGTATGGCCTACCTGATGGGTGAACTGGAAAAAACAGATCCTAAAATCAGAGAGCCACTGTCTTCTGTAACCTGGCAGCGGGATATTGTGGCCCGTACTGGCGGCGGATGGGTGGACTTCACCAGCACCTTTGACATGGATTATGGAACCACTGGTCCCAATGATCAGTCTATCGTGGGTACTGGTACGACGGCTATTCCTGTGATGCAGGTCAACACCAACAAAAATCTGTTCCGGGTATTCACCTGGATGCATGCCATGCAGATTCCTTTCGTGGATCAGGCCAAACTGCAGCAGATTGGTCGCTCTCTGGATGATCTGTTGGATAAAGGTATCCGGCTGAACTACAACAAGACCCTGGACCAGAATGTGTACCAGGGTATGACTAAGTTTGGGACTACGGGTCTTTTGAATGATGCCAACGTGGTGGCTGCTTCTGCAGCCAACGGCGCTGCAGGGACTGCAACCTGGACCACCAAAACCCCTGATGAAATCCTGCATGATATCAATGATGCGCTGGTGGCTGCGTGGGCTGAAGCAGAATACGATATGGACGGTATGCCTGACCATATCCTGATTCCGCCTAAACAGTATGCGTATCTGGTATCTCAGAAAGTGTCTGATGCCGGCAACATCTCTATTCTGGAATACCTCATGCAGAACAATATCGCCAAGAACCAGGGCGTCAATATTCACATTGAACCCTGCCGCTGGTGCAAGGACGCCGGGACCGGTAAAACGGATCGTATGATGGTATATGTGAACGACGAAGACAAGGTGAACTTCGATATCACAGTCCCCATCACCCGGGCCATGACTCAGCCTTCTGTGGAACGCGGTGCTTATTTGACGCTGTATGCTGCGCAGATCGGCCAGGTTAAATTTAATTATTACCAGCCGGTCCGCTACATCGACGGAATCTAACTAAGAAGCAATGGAGCTGCCAAAACGGTGGCTCCAATTTTGTTAGGAGGAAAAAATGTTTATTTTGAGCAAAAAGCGCTTCCAGTTTCGCAATGCAAATAATGAAACTTTTACCACCAAAGGTGGGATGATCATGGAAAAAGCCCCGGACTGGTGTGCCGATAATATTTTTTTCAAATTGGCGGCAGCCGATGGAGATATTATTTTAGCGGCTGATTCTACTGAAAAAGCAGCTGTACAGGCTGTTGCCAAAGAAGAAGCAAAAGCTGCTGCTAAGACGGAAACGGCTGCAGAACCCGCAAAAGCTGCTGCCGGCACAGATACGGCTAAGGCTGCTGCTAAATAAGATTCAATTTAAGGAGGAATGCGGTATGTTTATTAATGGCATACTGGCCCAGGCTTCAAACGTGAAGCCGGAAAGCAGCTCTTCCTATACAGTTGATGACTTCCAGGCGCTGTATCCTCAGTTTAAGGGCCTAATCCCTGATGCAGCCATTTCTCAGTATGTGGTGATGGCGAATGCTTGTGTGAATCAACACAGGTATGGGGCCATGTGGCACACGGCTATTGGGCTATTTACGGCTCATTTCTGTGCGCTGCATCTGCAGGCCAAGAAAGATGCTGGCAGTGATGCAAGCTCTGTTTTGGCAGCGGCAACGAATGCAGGGCTGCTTTCCGGTGAAAGCGCTGACGGCGTCTCCTATTCCAGGGAAATCGGTTCTATCACTAATGATCTTTCCGGATGGGCTGGCTTCAAATTAACCGCCTATGGTGTACAGTTTGCTACCTTAGCCAAAATGGCTGGCAAAGGTGGGATGTATGTATGGTAAACGCTGGAAAAGTAAAGGCGAAAGTGACACACAATGAAGTAAACGGCGGGATCGAAGGGTTGCTGAAGCGACTAGGAGGTTTGGGGAAAAGAGCCCTTTATGTAGGGGTTCCTAAATCTACTGCCATTAAGCGGGGCGGGGGCGAATCAGAAATAACGAATGCTGAATTGCTGTACGTCCACACGCATGGCGTCAGAAAAGTTACCATGCGGAAAGCTATGGACAAGATGATGAAATCAGGCAGTACCTATTCCGAAGCCTACCAAATGTACCTCCATTCAAATGGGTCCGCTCTATATGCGGTCCCTCCCAGACCAGTTATTGGACCGGCGCTAAAAGCCCATCGGAAAGAAATAGGAAAAGGCTTCCAGCGGATATATAAGGCGGCTGCTGATGGTAATGAGGCTGCGCTCAAAACTGCTATTAACTGGACTGGAATGAAAGCGCAAAATGCTTGCCGAGATTGGTTCTATGATGCCCGGAACGGTTGGCCAAAAAATGCGCCGCGTACAATCAAAGTGAAAGGTAGCGAAAGGCCGCTAATTGATTCTGGTAATTTGAGAAACAGCATTATCTATGTAGTGAGGGAGGAATAAGCCATGATCAATCTATCTTCGGTAATTGTCTCCCCGATGCTCTCTCAGCCGGTTGTCATTAATCGGCAAAGCGGTACTTGGGTGAAGGGCAGATTTACTGCTGGTGAAAAGCAGGTTCTCACTACTACGGGCATTATTACTAAAGCGAAAGCCCGGGATCTGGCTGCAGCTCCGGAAGGAGACCGGCAGGGCGGCGGGATCCGAGTCCTCACTACGATTCCACTATATATTACTGGGCAAAACGGAGGCACCAATTTTTCCGACACAATAACCTGGGAAGGGGATACCTATAAAGTAGTCAGTGTGGATCCTGATCAGAAATATGGGTTCTATCGGGCTATTTGTATTCGTATTTCCGGAGGTGAAAGCTAATGCTGAAGCGTGCTGAAATAGAAGAAATCTTCTGGGATATGGTAATGGCTGCCTTGGGTTATGATCCCGATAAGAATTACGGAGCAAAGAAGTCTCCTGTACGATTTGCTTATCCGGCAAAAGGGCAGCCCGACTGGGGCGTCAATGATGATGTGGTGTTTATCCTGTTTGGTGACGTTGAGGATGAATCGACACAAACAGTTGACGAAACCTGGGAGGTGTCCGGGAGTGACTTAGTACGGCATCATAAAGCCAATCGGGTATTGCAAATATCCTTTGTGGCCTATGGACCGAACGGGTATGACAACCTGGTAACTCTCCGGCACAAGCTCCTAGACAACCCCGCCCAGCTGCGATTGGCAGGAATCAATGTAGTGCCCAGCGGGAATGCAGTTACCTATGCCCCAGAAATTTTCCAGGAAACATGGTGGAGCCGGGCTGATCTTCAAATGCGATTTAATACAACCGTTGAATTCGATGAAGATGTGCGCGCCATTAATACCGTTGATGTTCATATCAATACTGATAAAACTTCACCTGGTGGATCTGCGGGTACGATTACTCAACTCGGGGATCTTACAATTAAAAAATCATGAATGAAAGGAATATAGCATGGCTAATAAATTAACTTTGAATCCTATTGTGGATATTTCCGTCAGCCTGGCAGCAAGAGCTGCTGCAAGACGCGGGTTCAACGTTGCCTTGATCCTCGGGACCAGTTCAGTAATCCCGGAAAATGAAAGGGTGAGAACCTATGCTTCAGTGGATGCCCTTCTGGCTGACGGGTTTACTACGGATAGCGCCGAATACAAGGCTGCGCTGCTTTATTTTTCGGCTACCATTAAACCGACTAAACTGGCCGTGGGCGTTAAAACATCTAATGATAAAAGCCTTTTGGCAGCCGCACAAGCATGCAGAGCTGCGAATAGCGAGTGGTATATCCTGGTTCCGCTGGGGGCGGCTTATGATGATTTGATGGCCATTGCGGCCTGGGTAGAAACGGCTACGCCGGATACGATTCTGTTTTACACAACGTCTGACTCCAGCGTATCACCGGCTTCTGATACATCCGGCAAGGACGCAATTTTCTACGCCATGAAGCAAAAAGCGTACCAGCGTACCTTTGGCCAGTATTGCGGTCAAATCGATACTCCGGATGCTGTAGCTGCAACCGCAGGGTATGCCATGGGGGCCAACCGCAGTACAAGCAATTCCGCATTCACTCTAGCTTATAAAACTCTGCCTGGGGTAACTACGGACAGCCTGACGGAAAACCAGGTTGAACAAATTGCGGGTGGCCGCACTTCTACTGGTGCAAATGGAAATGTGTATGTCACGAGGGATGAAGATTATAATCTGCTGCAGTACGGCCGCATGTCTAATGGAACTGCATTTGATGAAATCTTGAACCTGGATATGTTGAAGAACGATATCAAGCTAAACGTCATGGATTTACTGGCCAATAACCGAAAAATCCCCCAGACAAATGCAGGTGTAGCTTCTATCGTGAATGTCATCAATACGGCCTGCAATAAGTATGTCGGTACAGGTTTCATTGCTCCTGGCAAATGGAATGGTGGGACTGTGCTGAATCTGGAAGACGGAACATATCTTACCAATGGTTATCTGGTACAGGCTGAGGATGTGGACGATCAATCCCAGGCTGATAGGGATGCACGCAAGGCGCCTCCTATCTACGTATCTGCCAAGCTGGCCGGTGCTATCGAATTTGTAACGATTGAAGTTTATGTCAACCGGTAAGGAGGAACGATAAATGGCAACGACAACTTATAGCTTTACCGATCTTGTGGGTTCCATCCACAGTGACCTGGTAGGCGACTATATTTTTACGGGTGAAGGGGCTGGCTCTGTAACTGTATCCAAAGCGACCGAGCGCAGTGCACATGATGTGGCTGCAGACGGATCCATTATGGTATCTAAAGTAGCTGGGGATAACGGATCGGTGACGATTGAAGTTCAGCAGACCAGCCCGTTGCACTTTTGGCTGCTGAACTGGTTCAATGCACATTGGGCAGCAAATACAAAACATTGGGCAACGACTACCATGCTACTGAAAAATACCAGTACAGGCGGTTCCCATGTGTGCTCTGGCGTAAGCCCTCAGAAAGAGTCGGATGTACCTTACCAGTCCCAGGGGCAGCGTGTAACCTGGACACTGATGTGTGCTGACATTACTAACTATGCTGTGTAAGTATAACTAGGAGGTAGAAATATGCAAGCTCCAAAACCGAAAACAAAAATTACGGAAATCAAAGGAGTGAAATACAGACTAGGCAAGCTGGACGCCCGGTCTGCATCTTATTTGGCAGTGAAGGCAGCTGCGGTTCTTGCACCGGCGATGGCCACGCGCAATGACAAAGATGCGCTAAACAAAATTGCGTCAACTTTGCCGTCTTTGCCTAGACAGGAGTTTGATGAAATTCAGACTATGATCTTAAGAACAGTCGTAAAGCTGGATGACGTGGATGGAAAACTCCTTCCAGAGCCGGTATTACGGGAGGACGGCCAATTCGTAGATCCTGAGATGAACTACGATGTGTTTACGGTCATGGGCCTTACCGTGCAGGCTCTGTTCTTTAATGTCGGAGATTTTTTCGGAGAAGCCGGGTTGCCGCCGGTGATCTTGGAAGACAAAAAGAACGCTTGATTGGTTTTGAACCACTTCCGTATCCTAACCTAGATGCTTTCTTAATGGCACCAGTAACAGCGGGGCTGTGGCAGCAGCATGAGACGTTCGACGGGACATATGACCTGGATGATCTGCTGGATGCCCATGAGCTGCTGGATACGAATGCAATCAATAAAATGCGGGCCCAGGAAGCTGCCCGTAGTGAGGTGAACAAGTAATGGCGACCACACCTATCGAAGAGTATTTGTATAAGCTGGGAGCAGGAATCGACCATGGCTCTTTCAATCAGGCTATCAGCTGCGTGAAGGAACTCCGGAAACTCATTGGCAGCGTCGAATCAGTGGCCGTTCCGGCCGCACTTTTCGGTGGTGTGTTAGGCATTACTAAAGCAACTGCTGGAATTATCAAGCGCGCCGCCGATGCGGAAATACAGTATAAGCGCCTGGGAACCCAGATGTGGGTTACTACAGAAAGTGCTAAGGCACTATCGGTTGCTATGAAGACCATGGGCGTATCGGAACAGGACATCGCATGGATCCCGGAACTGAGAAATCAGTTTTTCCGGCTTCGGGCTGAGATGACTGAACTGGCCGCTCCGGTAGATACTACTTCACAGTTTAAATGGATTCGGGAAATCAGCTATGATATACAGTCATTGCAGATCCGGGTGAAGATGCTTGCCGAATGGGTGGCGTACTTCCTGACCAAGTACCTGGGGCCTATGATTGCTGAGTTACAGAGATTTATCCAGTGGATCAATGCCCAGCTAGGGCAAAATATGCCAGCCATCGCCCGAAAAATCGCAAGAGTCTTAGCGACCATAGTAGGCATTGCTTATTCAGCAATTTCTCTATTAAAGTCAGTCATTGGCGATATTCTGGATTTTGTTGGGGATCTTCCTGGGAAGGTCAAGAAGTGGGCAGCTATTTTTGGATTGGTCTTTGCCACCATAAGTTCTGGACCCTTAGGACATTTTCTGATTGCCATCACTGCTATCCTTACACTGGTACAGGATTTTGTGTACTATACCAATGGATGGAATTCTTCCAAAACATTGGCGCCTATGTGGGAAAAAGTTCTAAAATTCCTTAACAGCGAAACACTAAAGAAATTGGGCGAAGTCATCACGAATATCTTGAAAGTTATCGCAGATATCTTGGAAAAGATCCTGAAGACTGCTGTTGACATTATAAAAGAAATCTACGAAGCCATTGACTGGGAAGCAATCAAACAAGAAGCACAAAAAGCCGCTGAGGAATTGGGTAAGGCCTTCTGGGATTTGAATGAAGCGGCTAAAGGTTTCTTTGATATGTTGGCTGAAAAAACAAGTTGGCTGAGTATGCAAAAGCATATGACGTTTTGGAGGGTTCTGGGCGGTGCTATTAAAGGCAGCATTACTACTCTTGCGGTGTTCGTCAGCATGTTTGCAAAACTGGCGAAAGCCCTGTCCCAAGTATTCAGCGGCGACTTCAAAGGCGCTGCAAATACCATGCATCAGTTTTCCCGTCAGGCAACCATCCAGCGATGGGGTATTCCCTTTATGGCAGGAATCAAAAGCGCTATGGGAGATAGCAGCCTGGAGAGTGAATATGGGGATTTTGGCATAGGTGGCAACTTCGGCAGTGTCAATATGGGGTCAGCCGTCCCAGGTGCAGGGCCGCTCATCGGGATGTTGGTCCAAGCAGGTCTGACGCCTGCCGGTGCTGCTGGGCTTGTAGGCAATTTGCTGGCTGAGAGTGGACTGGATCCCGGCAACGCGGAAAACAGCAGCGGTGTAAACGATGCGGCCTATGTAGCCGGGGTAGATAATGGGTCCATCAGTGAAGATGAATTCGCCAACGACGGGATTGGCTTCGGTCTCGCTCAATGGACAGCCGCAAATCGGAAGCGCGCACTCTACCAATATGCTAAATCTACCGGTCGGAGCATTGCTGATCTGGGGATGCAAATCGAATTCCTGTTAAACGAATTAAAGGAAAATTATTCAAGTGTCTATCAGGTTTTGGCTTCTACGGACAGCGTCCGGGAAGCATCCGATACGGTGCTGCATGACTTTGAAAGTCCGGCGGACCAGTCCGTTGCGGTTGAAGAAGAAAGAGCGGCAAATGGATCAGAGGCCATGGCATCTATGACCAGTGTCAGTAATTCGAGCGGTGGAACAATGGGGCTGGTAGGTTCTGGCTTTGGTGGCGGTATGCATGCAGATGCCTTTTCCATTCCGGCGATTTCTTCTACAAGTTACGCGGCTGCAGCAGTGGCAGATCCAAAGTGGAACAGTTCTTCGAGCAGCAGTATCAGCTTTGGAATTATCCGAATTGATGTTTCCGGGACAAATGCCACACCCAACGAGATATATGAGGCTTTCAAGCGTGGCCTCAATGCCAAAGCCCAGCGGGAGGTGATTGGGTGACACCGTTAGAGCAATATGTAATTGGACTAAGTGCGGATTTAGATACAGGATCTTTTGAGACCGCTAAAACCGCTATCAATGATCTTGTTGGCGCACTCAAAGGAATGGCTCAAATGGCAGTTCCGGTCGGTGTAGGGCTCAGCCTTTCTGCTGTCGTTAAGGTTACTTCGGATCTGGTCAAAAGCACTGCTGATGCGGAAATGCAGTATAAGCGTCTGGGTACTCAAATGTGGATAACCGGTGACAGTGCCAAAGCGTTATCTGTTGCCATGAAGACCATGGGCGTATCGGAACAAGACATCGCATGGATCCCGGAACTGAGAAATCAGTTTTTCCGGCTCCGGCAGGAAATGGCTGAATTGGCTACTCCTGGGGATGCTGAACAGCAATTTAAATGGATTAGGGAAATCGGGTATGACATTCAGAGTCTGCAGGTCAAGATGAAGGCGCTGCGGGAATGGGTGGCGTATTATCTGATCAAACACCTGGATCCTTTTATTAAACGCTTCCAGGGGTTTATCCAGTGGCTTAATGAACGAATGGGGCAGCGTATGCCGGAAATCGCAAAGAAAATAGCCAATGTGCTTTCTTCTGTTGTAGGTATCGCCTATTCCGCATTTTATGCCATAAAGTCTGTCCTTGGTGCGGTTTATGACTTTGTAGAAGAGCTTCCAACCAATGTGAAGAAGTGGGCAGGCATTTTTGCCATCGTCGGAGCCGCTATTACCGCAGGCCCGTTTGGCCGACTAATCATGATCCTGGGAACAGCAATGCTGCTGATCCAGGATTTTGTTTACTACATGAAGGGGTGGAACTCTTCCAAGACGCTGGCGCCTATGTGGGAAACCATTCTGGGGTTCATGCGGAGTGATACGGTAAAGACCATTGGGAGCACAATCCAACAAATTCTCAGGAAAATCTCCGGATTACTGGATACAATCTTCAGAGTCCTGGGAGATATTGCAAAGGAAATAAATACTGGTATAGACTGGGGCGAAATCGAAAACACCTGGGTAAAGACTATCGATGAATTGACAAAGGCATTCCGAGATTTGAAAAAGTCGCTTTTTGAGTTATTCCGTTCTTTAGATGAAAATCAAAGTGCCGCGCACTTGACGAAAGGAACATCCTTTTGGAAAAGTGTAGGAGAGGCTATTACCATTGGTATAAAATCTGGCATTTCTTTTGTGGGTGTCTTTGCCAAAATCATTGAAGCTCTGGCTCTTGTAGCGCAGGGAAGATTTCAAGAGGCTGGGAAATCCCTTCTTGGAGCTGCGGCTCAGCTGGCCAGTGGCCTTGGCGGGATAGGCAAAGCCCGGGTCCATGTACAGTCGAGTTCCCTCGGAGGGTTTCATTTTGGTGGATCCTTTGGAGGTGGGGCTAACGGTGGCATGGCATCCAATGCAGTAGGCAACCTGGGGGCTAACCTCGACGACAACGGGAGCCTGTCCGCAAGTTCTGTGACTGGTTTGGCCGGTAGTCTGCAGCAAGGATACCAGTGGATGGATCCTGATGGGACGAATACGGATCCTTCGGTGCAGTGTGCCAGCTTTGCCTCTGCCTATCTCCGCAATTTAGGTGTAAATTTCCCCGCAGTAGACGATATTGATTCGATGCAGGTCGCCTATGGCAGTGCTATGCGGGGCCCGGGATATACTCCTGACGCAGGGGATGCAGTATTTTTCCCTACCCATGTTGGTATATCTCTTGGGGGAAATATGATGATCAACCGGCAGTCAGATGGTGGCATTAAAACGATTGATCTGGATACCGCCCAGGAATGGTTTGGGGGTATTACCGGCTATGGATCCACTAATGCTTATATCCAATCAACCGGACAGGGGGCTGTCGGTGGTGGCTATGGTGGTCCCGGAAATGGTCTTATTGGAAATGGCTCTGGATTCTTAAACAGTAATTCGTATGCCGCAGCTGGCGGGTACACGCCTTTGGTGGCCCCAGAAAGCGTAGGAAATCCGGCAGGAACTGAAGTTTCCATTGGAGCAATCCAGATTAATGTATCTAAGCCACAGGCCCAGTCAGACGGAAATAATTTTGAAAATATCAGCGAACGCATAGCAGCGAGAGCGGGAAGGGGGGTATTGGTTTAAATGAATTTATCGTTAAATGGACTGTCTGATTTAGCTGTATCGTTGATCAATGATAGCCGCCAGGCAAATGCACTGCTGCAAACCATGCAGGGCGGATATCGGCCACGGCAATGGCCGATTGCAGGTGTGGAAGAGTTGGTCTATTGCAAGACAAATATCGGAGGCCTTTTCTTTGATGCGGTATTTTCTACTACTACGAGTCATTCTACTACGATTACTTCTCATCCAGTTCAGAATGGTGCCAATATTTCGGACCATATGTATGATAATCCAGTAAGTATTTCCATGGAAATTGGCATGAGTGATGCCATGGCTACCATGGTTTCCGGGCAGTTCTGTAGCGCATACACCAAATCAGTTTCAGCCTACCGGGAGCTGGTCAAGCTGATGCAGGCGCATCAGCCGATCACGGTGCTTACCAGGATGAACCAGTATCCCAATATGGTTATCCAGGGGATTACCGTAGAAGATGGGCCCAATACACTTACAGGACTGCGGGCTAATGTAAATATGCAGCAGATTATTATGGCCA